>JAEEGK010013659.1_pt1 | contig 18268 bp, 15 predicted proteins | sample 8958771 | NCBI WGS metagenome assembly JAEEGK01 (sample SAMN16246547, study PRJNA631951) | gut metagenome | biome: gut microbiome; feature: rumen; material: SC-attached | host: Bos | place: Iran: Karaj | collected 2018-10
GACATAAGAGTTGACGGTAAGAAGACTTCGCAGGATATAGCGGTAAAGGAAGGCCAGGAGGTAGAAGTCTGGCTGCCGGATGAGCTTTTCGGGAGGAAGGCGGCGAAGGCAGAAGAAGACAAGAAGCCCGCGTACAAGGTCGCTTTCGAGACCAGGGGCCTTCTCATCATCAACAAGCCGCAGGGCCTGGCGGTGCATACCGGCAAGACGGTCGCTGACGGCACGCTGATAGACCTGATCCGCCGCGAGACCGGTTATGCCCAGGCCGAGCTCTGCCACAGGATAGACATGAATACCGGCGGCCTTGTCATGGTCGCCAAGAACAAGAAGGCATTGGAAGATGCCGTCGCTCTGTTCAAGGAAGGCCTCATCACCAAGAGATACCGCGCGATCGTGCTGGGCACTCCGGACGAGGGCGAGCCTGTCGTATATGACGACGGCACGGTAATGTATGAGATCAGGGCCTATCTCGAGAAGACAAGGTCCGGCGAGGTCTACATACACGACGATCGCCAGGCACATGACCTTCCCATCGCGACGAGATACAGGGTCATCAAGACTTACAGGCCTTCTGAATACGGAATGCCGGAGATATCCGAGATCGAGTGCGAACTTGTAACCGGAAGGACACATCAGATAAGAGCGCAGTTCGCGCATTTGGGGTATCCTGTTATTGGCGACGGCAATTACGGCAGGAACAAGATCAATACGGGCTTCAAGGCGGCCGGAGGAGCAAAGCTCAGACATCAGCAGCTCTATTCGACCGAGATAACGGCGGGCAGGGTTCCTTCCGGCAACATGCACGCCGACATATCAGGCAAGACGTTCAAGATAGCGCCCGAGTATGAGCTGGACTTCGGTTCGCTCGGGATCAAGAGGTGAATATGGCAGATACAAGACCCATCGGAGTTTTTGATTCGGGTATCGGAGGCCTTACGGTCTTAAGAGAGATATGGAGGGCGTGCCCCGATGAGAGCACCGTCTACTTCGGAGATAATTCGAGGGCGCCGTACGGCACCAAGTCGAAGAGCACCGTAATAAGATACTCTCTCCAGAACATGAAGTTCCTTGAATCAAAGGACGTTAAGATGATAGTAATAGCCTGCAACACGGCGAGCGCTTATGCGTATGAGACACTGGCAGGCAGGACGGACGTTCCCGTCATCGAAGTGGTCACGCCCGGTGCCGATGCCGCATGCAGGGCGACTAAGAACGGCAGGATCGGCATAATCGCCACCAAGGGTACTATCTCGACCGCGACATACCGTCATGCAGTGGAGCGCCGCGCAGGCGAACTGGGCCTCGGAGGCATAGAGATAACCGAGCAGGCATGTCCGCTGTTCGTATCCCTTGCCGAGGAAGGCTGGTGGGACACCGAGGTCGCAAGGCTGACCGCGAAGGAATACCTCGCACCTCTTAAGGCGGCAGGCATCGATACGCTGGTCCTGGGCTGCACGCACTATCCGCTCCTCACCAAGGTCATCCAGGACGAGATGGGGGACGGCGTTAAGCTGGTCAACACGGGCGTTGCCACCGCAGAGGTCGTAAAGGAGGCACTCGCGAGGGAAGGCATCGCATCCGACGGCGCTTCCGTCTCGAAAGAGTTCTACACCAGCGACGATCCTGCGCTCTTCGAGAGCGTGGCATCACCCTTCCTGGGATCGGGCCTGCCTGCGGGAACGAAGCACTTCAATACCGACAGATATGAGATATAAGGAATAAAGATAATGAAAGAATGTGTTTTTGCGGTTCATTCCGGTATGTACGAAGACCCCTTCTACGCGAGCGGCACTTATGACGAGTCCGAAGACTTCATCAAGTACATGTGGCGCGAGAAGCACAGCGAGAAGGAACAGGTCTCGGACTTCTCCCTGACGCTCGACAAGAAGACGAGGGTCTGCTCGGTCACGAGGAACGGCGACATCAATTCGATAATGAACTTTGATCCCGAGAACGAGACCCGCGGCGCGCTTAATACTGTCTACGGCATCATCGACGTCAAGATCAGGACAGAATACGTAAACATCCCCAACGCGCTTGCAGAAGGCATAGAGATAAGCTATGTTATTGACGCGGGGAGCACGGATCCGATCAAAAATACCTTTTTGATAAAAAGGCTCTTGCAAAGTCCCTGAGATTATTGTATTATCTTCAAGCATTGTTGTAAGAAAGGACGGAGGTGAAGACGAATGGCACATCCGAAGCGTAAATGGTCGAAGGCAAGGACTTCTCGTCACAGAAGCGCATGGAAGCTTAACATGCCGGGTTTTGTAGAATGTCCCCAGTGTCATGCTAAGATGCTTCGCCGCACTGTTTGCAAGAACTGCGGTTACCTGGATAAGAGACAGGTTATCAAAGTCGGCGAAGAAGTCTGAGATTAAGACATTTGATTACACGAAGGCAGTGCTAGATAACATGGCGCTGCCTCTTTTTTTGCCAGGAGAGGTCACCAGGAATGAGCAAACCCGTAGTAGCAATAGTCGGTCGCCCGAACGTGGGCAAGTCGAGCTTGTTCAACACACTTTACGGAGAGAGGATATCGATAGTTCACGATACCCCCGGTGTTACGCGTGACCGCATCTATGCCGATGCTGAGTGGCGCGGCAGGCAGTTCATCATGATAGATACCGGCGGTATCGAGCCCGGCGATAACGAGGACTACATCCTTAAGCAGATGCGTGTCCAGGCCGAGATAGCGATCGAGACCGCCGATGTCATACTGTTCATCACGGACCTTCACGCAGGCCTTACCGCTGCCGATGAAGAGATCGCGGTAATGCTCAGGAAGGCCGGGCGTCCGGTCGTAGTGGCGGTCAACAAGGTCGACACGGTAGGCGATCCTCCGGCAGAGTTCTATGAGTTCTATCAGCTTGGCCTGGAGAACGTGTGCAGCATCTCCGCAGCTCACAGGCTGGGCCTCGGCGAGATGCTCGACATGATCTTCGAGCAGTTCCCCGATACGGAAGCAGAAGAAGAGGAGGAAGGCTCGATCAGGGTCGCCCTCATAGGCCGCCCTAATGCCGGCAAGTCTTCTCTGGCGAATAAGATGATCGGCCAGGACAGGAGCATCGTCTCCGATATTGCAGGCACCACGAGAGACACGATAGACTCCGATATCGAGAACGACTACGGCAAGTTCACCATCGTAGATACCGCGGGCATGCGTAAGAAGGGCAAGATCGAAGATGTCATCGAACGTTATTCGATGGTAAGGGCCCTGTCCGCCATCGAGCGCGCAGATGTGTGCGTGATCATGATAGATGCCACGGAAGGCGTTACCGAGCAGGATACGAGGATCGCAGGCCTGGCTCACGATTCGGGCAAGGCGTCCGTATTCGTCATCAACAAGTGGGACCTCATAGACAAAGAGACCGGCACGATGGAGGCCATGGAGAGGATAGTCAAGGACAAGTTCGCCTTCATGGACTATGCTCCGGTAATCTTCATCTCGGCCAAGACAGGCCAGCGCGTCGACAAGCTCTTCAAGCTCATAGTTACAGTGAATGAGAACGCGAGCAAGCGCCTTACCACGGGCGTGCTGAACCAGATGATAAGCCAGGCGGTAACGCTCGTGCCCACGCCTCAGGACAAGGGCAGGCACCTCAAGATCTACTACGGCACGCAGGTCAGCGTCAAGCCGCCTACGTTCGCACTCTTCGTAAACGACAAGAAACTGTCGCACTTCTCCTATGAGAGATATCTCGAGAATCAGCTGCGCAGCAACTTCGGCTTTGAGGGCGTTCCGATCCGTTTGCTACTTAGAAACAAAAACGGCAGCGACGAGTAGTTATTTTGTTGAAAATGACAGTGAGTAATAGCTCGCTGTGTGTAGCACAATATACTTCGGTTATTTTTGGCTTTCTTAATTAATATACGGGAGAATTCGTATGGCAGTACAGAAGATCGAGAACATGCGCAACATAGCGATCATCGCTCACGTTGACCACGGCAAGACCACCATTGTCGACTCCATGCTCAAGCAGGCGGGCGTATACCGCGAGAACGAAGAAGTCGTCGAGCAGGTCATGGACAGCAACGACCTGGAGCGTGAGCGCGGCATCACGATCCTCGCCAAGAACACAGCCATCGACTACAAGGGCATCCGTATCAATGTCGTAGACACTCCCGGCCACGCAGATTTCGGAGGCGAAGTAGAGCGTGTGCTCAAGATGGTAGACGCAGTGCTCCTCGTAGTAGACGCTTTCGACGGACCCATGCCCCAGACGAGATTCGTTCTGCACAAGGCGTTAGGTCTCGGCCTCAAGCCCATCGTATGCATCAACAAGATCGACCGTCCCGATGCACGTCCTCTCGAGGTCGTGGACATGGTACTCGATCTTTTTATCGAGCTCGGCGCTGACGATGACCAGCTCGAATTCCCCATCATCTACACTTCAGGCAAGGTAGGTCTCGCGACCACGGACATCAAGGAGTTCGAAGAGGGCAAGCAGCTCGATTTCACTCCGCTCCTCGATGCGGTAGTAGAGTACACACCCTGCCCCGAGGGAGACCCCGATGCCCCGATGCAGCTCCTCGTATCCAACATCGACTCTGACCCCTATGTAGGCAGGATCGGTATCGGAAGGATCGAGCGCGGCACCATCAAGCAGGGCGAGAACGTCGCACTCGTAACTTACGGCGACGACGGCAAGCGTAACGCGAAAGTCGTTAAGCTCATGCGTTTCCACAACCTGGGAAGGGAAGAGGTCAAGGAAGCTTCCATAGGCGAGATCGTCTGCGTTGCAGGTATCGCCGACATCAACATAGGTGACACGCTCTGCGATTCGGCTAACCCCGAGCCGCTCCCGTTCGTTGCCATCGACGAGCCTACGATCGCCATGACTTTCTCCGTCAACGATTCACCCTTCGCAGGACAGGAAGGCAAGTACGTTACTTCAAGACACTTAAGAGAGAGGCTCTTCAAGGAGATCGAGACAAACGTCTCCATGAGAGTCGAAGAGACAGATACGACCGAGGCATTCATCGTAAAGGGCAGAGGAGAGCTCCACCTGTCAGTCCTCATCGAGACGATGAGACGTGAAGGCTATGAGTTCCAGGTGTCCAAGCCGAAGGTCATCATGAAGGAGATCGACGGTGTTCTGCACGAGCCTGTCGAGGACCTCGTCATTGACGTTCCGGAGGACTTCGTAGGTCCCGTTATGGAGAAGATCGGCAAGAGAAGAGGAGAGCTCGTCAACATGCTTCCTCCGTCCAAGGGATATACCCGTCTGGAGTTCAGGATCCCTTCCAGAGGACTGCTCGGATACCGTACCGAGTTTTTGACCGACACTAAGGGCAATGGTATAATGAACAGCGTCATAAACGGCTATGAACCCTTCGCGGGAGAGATCGAGACCAGAGGCCAGGGCGTACTCGTTGCTTTCGAGACGGGAACCGCCGTAACCTACGGATTATACAATGCCCAGGACAGAGGTCCGCTCTTTATCGGAGCAGGCACACCCGTGTACGAAGGCATGATCGTAGGTGTCAATCCCAAACCCGAAGATATTACCGTTAATGTCTGCAAGAAGAAGCATGTAACCAACATGCGTTCTGCAGGTGCTGATGAAGCGATGCGCCTCACTCCGCCGCTCAGATACTCTCTCGAGCAGTGCCTCGAGTTCGTTGAAGACGATGAGCTCTGTGAGGTGACGCCCCAGTCGATCAGACTGAGGAAGAAGATACTCAGCAACGACTTAAGAGCCAAGACGATGGCCAAGCTCAAAAATAAGGACGCCTGAACCTTTGCACGGGCAGAGGCGTCCGCCGTTGATAAAGGTGGATAATAGCTGATGCTGCCAAAGAAATTAAGGATCGCACTAAGGGTACTTATCGTCCTTGTCCTGCTGTTCGCATTCGCCGTGGCGGGAGTCATTTTCGGCTATAATTACGTCATCTCCCAGGAAGAGCGTTTCGATGCGCTGCAGGAGCAGATCGACAACGGCACTCTCGTGATCGACAAGAACACGGAAGGCGCGGTCGTTCTCGTGGTCGAGATGGGTGATTCCACCGGCGACATCGCAGACAAGCTCCTCGAGATGGGCCTCATCAACAATACCTTTGTATTCTCGCTCATGAGTAAGGTCAACGGCTTCGACGGCGCATATGTTGCCGGCACGCACTATCTTATTCCCGGGCTGTCATACGACGAGATAATGTATTTCCTTACGCTGGAGCCTTCGCAGGTCACGGTTACGATCCCCGAAGGTACGACTTACGTCGAGCTCAAGGCAATCCTGCACGAAGCGGGATTGAACTTCGATGACGCCGAGTTCGACGAGTGCATGAATTCACCTGACCTGTTCGTCGACTACGACTTCATCTCGTCGATCGAGATCGATCCTGACCGTGACTACATCCTCGCGGGTTATCTCTATCCGGATACATATAAGTTCGACGTCAACGCGAGCCCGGAGACCATCATCCGCAAGTTCCTGAACAACATGGAGAACAAGCTCTACGACGAGTACTATGCGCGTGCAGAGCAGATCGGAATGAGCATGGACGAGGTCATCACGCTGGCTTCGATCATCCAGCAGGAGAGCGGCAAGGTGTCCGACATGATGTACATCTCCGCGGTATTCCACAACAGGCTCAATTCCGACGACGAGTCCATGAGATTCCTCGGTTCATCCGCGACGATCAATTACCTCGTCGAGCTGCAGGGAGGCACGCCTTCGCTGCTGCACACCGAGGCCGAGACGAGCATAGATAGTCCTTACAACACATATACGAATCCGGGCCTGCCCCCGGGACCCATCTGCATGCCGGGTCTCGATGCGATCTCCGCGGCTCTCTATCCCGAGCCGAACTGCGGATACATGTATTTCTGCGCCACGGGTGACGGCGGAACCGCCTTTGCCGTAACGCTCGCCGAGCACGAAGAGAATGTCGCTACATACTCTGCGAACTGGTCGGTAGGCGCAGACATGAGCGATACATATGAGACCGGTGATGACGAAGAAGGTGACGGCGAGTAATGGACAGATCCCGTGTTGAGGTATTAAGCCCCGCGGGTAATCCCGCCAAGCTCCGCACCGCAGTGAATTACGGCGCCGACGCCGTATACATGTCAGGCAAGAATTACGGACTGCGCGCATTGTCAGATAACTTCACCCGCGAAGAGATGGTCGAGTCTGTTGCCTATGCGCACTCCCGCGGCGTCAAATGCTATGTCACGCTGAATGTCATGCCCACCGAAGACGATCTCCCGGGCCTCGATGACGCCATCAGGTTCATAGGTGATGAGTCCGGCGCCGATGCCGTTCTCGTATCAGATCCGGGTATCTTCGTGCGCACCAGAGAGCTCTGTCCGGACCTTGAGATTCACATCTCCACCCAGGCTTCGGTTACCAACAGCGCTGCCTGTAAGTTCTGGGCAGATCAGGGCGCTAAGAGGATAGTTCTCGCCAGAGAAGTATCACTTGCCCAGATCCGCAAGATAAGAGACGCCATCCCCGATGACATCGAACTCGAATGCTTTGTACACGGCGCCATGTGTGTCGCTTATTCCGGCAGATGCCTGCTCAGTAATTATTTCACCGGCAGAAGGTCCAACGGCGGTGCGTGCGCGCAGCCCTGCAGATGGGGCTACCACGTAGTCGAAGAGAAACGTCCCGACCTCGCGATGCCCGTGGAAGAGGACGAGAGGGGGACGTATGTTTTCGGGAGTAAGGATATCTGCATGATAGACCACATCCCGGAGCTCGTTGATGCCGGCGTCAACTCGTTCAAGATAGAGGGACGCATCAAGGGCGAATACTATGCCGCGGCCGTCACCAAAGTCTACCGCGAGGCTGTCGATCTCTACTGCAAAGACCCTGCTTCATACGCCGTCGATCCGCACTGGCACTATGTGCTGGACAAGGTCGTGCACAGGGACTACGATACGGGATTCTTCTTCAATTCGCCCTCCGAAGACGCGAAGATCGATTACGAGAAATCCTACAACAAACCCGCGTTCGTCGTCGGTATCGTGCAGCCGTCAGACGCATCCGCCGGCGCAGGCCTTACCAAGGTCATCCAGAAGAACAAGCTCTACAGGGGCGATGTGCTGAACGTGCTGATGCCCGAAGGCTATATCGAACCCGTCACGGTCGCAGAACTCTACGACTCAAAGATGGAGCCCGTGGACGCGTGTCCGCACCCGGAGATGACGTTCTTCATGAAGGCCGTGGACAAGAACGGTGCTCCCGTGACGCTTCCCGAGATGACATTCCTGTCCAGGGACGGCGACAAGGATGCAGGGATACTTCCGCAGGGGTAAAGTTGTAATTACTTGGTTTTTATTTTAAACTTGCACTATTATTAACGGATTTAAGGACGCTTTACTTTGACCTATTATTTTATTGCTATACCTGTCGCGGTCGCTCTCGGCGCGGCAATGGGATATCTTACCAAGGTGCTCTTTGCAAAGTTCCCTGAAGAGTGGCTCCAGGACTACGGTGTCAAGGAGACCGACGTCAACTACCGCATCTCCAAGCGAATGAGGCTTGTGCCCGAGGCGGTGGTCGCGATGGCCGTCTGCGCCGCGATGTATGTGGCCTTTGTGATCTTCTGCAAGGGCATCTGCTTCGATGTTTTCAGACCACTTCACATAGCGGTCGTCGTGCTCATGGTTCCGGTGCTCGTGCTCATCATGATGGCGGACAAACTGAACCGCATCATCCCCGACCAGTTCTCTGTCGCACTCGGCCTCATCGGCATACTGTCGATCGTATCGGACCTCGTTGAAGGCTCGATCTGGTTCTCGTCCGAAGCGGCATGGTATTACCCGCTGATCAACAAGGTCGGCGCTGCCCTGATAGGCGGCGGCTTCCTGTTCCTCATAGGTTTCCTCGCGCTGACGTTCACCGGCCGTGAAGGCATGGGTCAGGGCGATATGCGCCTGCTCCTCGCGACGGGCCTCATTACGGGCATCTACGGCCTGGTCGTCCTCGTCTATGTGGCGATCGGCACGGCTCTGCTCTTCGCGATCCCGATGCTCATCCGCAAGCACATCAGGATCAGGGAAGAGGAGGAACTCATCCGCAATTCCAAGAACCCGCAGAAACTCCGCCGGGCCCTTGAGATCAAGAAGGCGAGGATGCATTTCGCGGACGATCCGGACTATCTCGCGTTCGGCCCCTTCATCGCACTCGGCTGCGGTGTGTTCGCCGTCATGGAACCCTTCTTCCATGAGCAGCTGATGAACTACTTATCCGGTCTGGGGGTATTCTTCTGATGGACAAAGTGAGGGACTTCCTCATTAAGAGCTTCCGTGTCCCGAACCCGATGAACTGGGGCTATCCCGTGCTCTTTGCGTCCCTCGGCACGATCCTGTGCTTCTTCATATTCCGTGCGGCTTATTCGTTTCTGCCGTACACCCCGACCTCGCTCGTGGGGTATTCTTTCTCATCGCTGATATTCACTCTCATAGTGTTCGCGGCTCCTGCCGTGTTCCTCGCCAGACGCTTCAACGTAAGCATCTCCGGACACTATACCGGCATCGGCGTCCTGCTTATGGCGTTGCTGTCGGGCGCGCCGCTCTACCTTCTGAGGACCGCTCTGCAGAACGTCACGGTCTTCCTCTGGATGCGTCTCGGCAACTCTGTCGTGTACCCGTTCCTGTTCTGCTATACGGATGACCACGCACCGCTGACGCTCTCGCTCGAGATCCTTACCGACACCATCGTCCCCGCTTTCGGCGTGGCGCTGTTCTTCTACGGCATCGTCTGGTCTTCGATAAGGCCCAAGGACCGCCGCCTTGCAATGCTCGTCATCCCCGTCCTGTTCGCGCTGTTCTCGCTCGACCTTAACGGCTTTGCCGGCATGCTCCTCACCGGCTGGTGGCTCTGCGTCCTCCGCAAATACATCGAAAACATCTGGGGCCCGATCCTCTGCCTCATCGGAAGCAGGCTAACGGGCATAATCCTGAGCGGCGTCCTCGCACCTGCGGACATAACGACGCTCCTCACATACCAGGACATCTCGGTATCGTACTTCTACGCCGCGGCACCTGCGGTCGTCGTCGGCATCATTCTGCTGATGTTCTTCTCCCGCGCGCTCGGCGAGTTCAACTTCAACTACAACAACAGCATCTACGGCGACAACCTTGATGCCGACTTCCGCGAAGAGCAGGACCGCGTTCTGCCGCCCGCCATTACCGGCTTCAACGTCGCACTCCTGGTCGGCGTCATCATCATTATCGTCATGTGGGGTCTGCTGATCGGCGGCGTCAGGGCGTAAGGGTGCCGGGCTGCGGCTTGGTTGTTTTTGCGTTCCGCAGCCGGTTCTGGATAAGAAGGCTTGCCTGTGCAACGGTCAGTTCCGGGTCAAAATAGAAATCCTCATCTTCAAAAGTGTAAATGATATCCACCCCCGCCAGCACACCGGCCGAAGTGTAATTCGATATTGCCGTAACCGCGCGGTGGGCATAATCCGCAAGTGCATTCATTCCCATGTGCTCGTGGAAGAAACAGCTCTGTGTTATTCGGTCCCAGCAGACAAAATCGCTGTATGTATAGGTTTTGCTGCCGTTAAGCAACACCGCCGGCTCGTATTTGAATTCTATCCCGAGATCAGTATATGTGCGTGCGATCTCACGTTCACTTTTTGAGCGGTAGTAGATGCCGTTGTAGAAAAACGTCTTGTGTTCAAGGAAGCGGGGATTGGACTCAGCCGTAAGACTGTTATAGAAGCTCCGGTCCATCCGTACTCTCTGCCCTCCGTATCCGACAAAATATCTCTCCACCGGGCGCGGCATCACCATCTCCGGCACCTTCTCGAAATACGCTGCATCCCAGGCCGACTGCAGCTCTGCGAGTTCCCGGATCAGTGTGCTCCGCTCATTCGCAATTGCCGCGAGTTCGGAGCCCTTCTTGGAACTTATTGCTGCCTGATGACCATTCATAAAAAGAGTGGTAAACATCTTTCCGTTACGATTGATGTGCTTTACCTTTACAACAGGCATATCGGCCAGCTGTATCTTTAAGTAGTTGATCTCAAGAGCATGAAGCTCTTTTGGTAACAGTTTGATGGAGTTCATATGTGATCAATATAAAATGCAGGGAGTCTGATTCAAGAGTAAGTTGTTGAGATTTCAAAAAACGGGGGCAAAAATGAGACTTTTTGAGTAAAAGTGAGACTTTATGGCTGGAGTGAGGTCGCGGATACCTCGATGGCTACCAAAATGGGGAATATGGTAGCCGGATTGGTAGATTCAGGCCGATTTCTACCAAAATGTCTACCAAAAATACAATATTGGTAGCCGATTTGGTGGCCGAGCGGAGATAACCGGTCAAATCCCGCCAACTCCAGCCCTTTGAGCAACCGCTTCACCGCAAAAAATGTCGGATTATCGGGATTTATAGCAAGGTTTTTCTGTTAAACATGCGGAACTTGTCCTGAAAAATAGTTTTACCCCCTTAAGAATGATAAAATGTGTGCAGTTTATATTGAGGGGGAAGTTAAGCTATGGCAGCAATTACTTCAAAGCAGTTAGAAGCGATGATGCAGTCGCACGTTAGGGCAGAGACCGGAATGAGTCTCGAGGACGCATCACCCAGGGATTACTGGACAGCCCTTGCGAAGAGCATCGTTGAGATCATCTCGAACAACTGGATCGAGACAAGGAAGACTTACAACCAGGGTCGCCAGGCACACTATTTCTCGGCAGAGTTCCTCGAGGGAAGATCGATGCTGAACAACCTGGTCAACCTCGGAATATATGACCAGGCAAAGGAAGCGCTCGCATCCTTCGGTCTTAACCTCACCGACATCCTCGAAGAGGAGACAGACCCGGCGCTCGGCAACGGCGGTCTCGGAAGACTTGCTGCATGCTTCCTCGATTCATGCGCTACTCTGAACCTGCCTGTTACGGGTTACGGTATCCTCTACAGATACGGTCTGTTCAGACAGTCGATCGAGAACGGTTTCCAGCACGAGTATCCTGACTCATGGATGGAGCACGGCTATCCGTTCATCGTCTCCAGATACGACAGGAAGGTCAAGGTCCACTATCAGGACATCGACGTATGGGCGATCCCCTGCGACCTGCCTATCACGGGTTACGGCACAAAGAACGTTAACCTCCTGAGACTCTGGAAAGCAGAGCCTGCACAGGACTTCGACTTCAACCTCTTCAATTCACAGAGATTCGACGACGCCGTCATCGAGAGGAACCGCGTACAGGATATCTGGAGAGTCCTCTATCCGAACGACACTTCCTACGACGGTAAGGTCCTGCGTGTAAGACAGCAGTACTTCTTCGTATCTGCTTCACTGCAGGATATCATCTACAGATACAAGAAGTATCACGGCGACGATCTGCATGATTTCGCGAAATACAACACCATCCAGCTCAACGACACACACCCGGTCATCGGTATCCCCGAGCTCATGAGGCTCCTGGTGGACGAGAACGGCATCGAGTGGACTGAGGCATGGGAGATCACAAAGCAGACCTTCGCTTACACCAACCACACCATCATGGCAGAGGCACTTGAGAAGTGGGATATCTCCATCTTCCGTTTCCTCTTCCCGAGGATCTACGAGATTGTCGAGGGCATCAACAACCAGTTCCGTGCACAGATGTACGAAGCAGGTCTCTACTCCGAAGTCATCGACAGACTGTCTCCTCTGGGCGACGGCAAGATCCACATGGCATGGCTCGCAGTCTACGGTTCACACTCCGTCAACGGCGTTGCGGCACTTCACACTGACATCCTCAAGAGAGAGACACTCAAGGAGTGGTATGACATCTATCCCGAGAAGTTCTCCAACAAGACAAACGGCGTAACACCGAGAAGATGGCTGAGAACATGCGACCCCGAGCTTGCAGGCCTCATCACAGAGCTCCTCGGCAACGACAAGTGGGTTACAGACTTAGATAAGCTCAAGAAGCTCGAGAAGTACAAGGATGACGAGAAGGTCATGAAGCGCTTCATCGAGATCAAGAAGCACAACAAGCAGAAGTTTGCCGACTACATCGAGGCAACACAGGGCATCAAGCTCGATCCCGATTCATGCTTCGATATCCAGATCAAGCGTCTGCACGAATACAAGAGACAGCTCCTCAATGCGCTGTATGCTCTTAACCTCTATGACAGGCTCAAGGAAGACAAGAAGCTCGACATGCCGCCGGTAACCGTGCTCTTCGCAGCTAAGGCAGCTCCCGGATATTTCCGTGCAAAGGGTATCATCAAGTTCATCAACGAGATCGCAAACCTCGTTAACAACGATCCCGACATGGAAGGCAGACTCAAGGTCGTATTCGTTGAGAACTACAATGTTTCCGTCGGTGAGAAGATGTTCCCCGCAGCAGACGTCTCCGAGCAGATCTCCACTGCAGGCCTCGAGGCTTCCGGTACCGGCAACATGAAGTTCATGATGAACGGTGCGGTCACACTCGGTACACTTGACGGCGCTAACGTCGAGATCGCAGAAGCAGTTGGCGACGACAACATCTACATCTTCGGTTGCCGTGCAGAGGACATGGCTGCAACCAAGGCTTACTACAATCCTAAGTGGCAGTACGAGAACATCCCCGGCCTCAAGAAGTGCCTCGACAGACTTGTTGACGGCAGCTTCAACGACGAGGGTTCCGGAATGTTCAACGACCTGTTCAACGGTCTCATCTACGGCTCCAACTGGCAGCCCGGCGATCCGTACTATGTACTCGGTGATTTCGACGATTACCGCAAGACACGTGACAGGCTGTACCAGGACTACAAGGACGAGCTCAAGTGGGCAAAGATGTGCTGGATCAACATCTGCAATTCCGGCAAGTTCTCGTCTGACCGTACCATCAAGGAGTACGCGGAAGAGATCTGGAAGATCAAGCCTACCAAGATCTGATAACAGTAATAACCGCAAGCATTTGCCCCGGAGTTCGCGCTTCGGGGCAATTTATTTTTGTGACACATTGTTTTTGAGACTGTAAAGATAGTGTAAAAGGCTTTCCGTTCTTGTAGAAATCGAACGCCTCCTTAATATAATAAGGGCATAAGCGCGAGCGGGCGCAAGGAGGATAATATGGCTTTCGAAGAGATTCTCAGGCACTACAAGACAAAGACGTGCGTGCTCTCGGTGGAGAAGACCGAAGACGGCCGTGCCGGCGCTATCCGCGTGGTTAACGGCAATCAGGCGCACTGCGACGATATCCTCCACATAACGGGACACCCCTTCCAGCCCGGCTGCCCCTATGAGTTCTGCTTCCCGAAGAATAAGAATTTCGAGGACTTCTGTTACCGCGCGGCTATCGAAGGCGAGCCGATGCATTCGTATGTAAGTCTCTACGAGATGGGCCTGTGGCTCAACTTTTTCCTCGTCCCGCTCGAGTCCGAAGAAGAGAACACCGGTTACTGCATCTATTCCTATGACGTCACGCCCCAGGCAAATTCCGAGAAGATGTCCGATATATCCGCGGATTCCGCGGCACGGGTCCTCGGCACCTGCATCAAGCTCCACGGCGCATCTGACTTCAAGAAGACGATGGACGACGTTATCGCGGACATCAGGGATATCTGCGGTGCAGACCAGTGCTGCGTCCTGTACATGGACGACGAAGCGAAGAAGTGCATATGCCTCGGCGAAGCAAGAAAGCCCGGAGCGCCGTATTCGATCGATGACTTCCTGAACGACGGCTTCTATTACGCTATCAGGAAGTGGGAAGACATGCTTCAGGGCAGCACATGCATCATTCTCAAAGACGAGAATGACATGGAAGAGATCAGGAAGAGAGACCCTGCCATGTACGAAGGCCTGCAGCAGGGAGAGATCGAGAGTCTCGTGCTGTTCCCGCTGAAGCACGGCGAGCAGATCCTGGGCTATATCTGGGCGCTGAACTTTGACACGGATAACTACGTTAAGATCAAGGAGACACTCGAGCTCACGACTTTCTTCGTGGCATCGGAAGTGGCGAACCACGTCCTGGTCGAGCAGCTTCGCACATTAAGCTCCGTCGACCTTCTCACGGGCACGATGAACCGTAACATAATGAACAACCGCGTCGACAGGGTCATCGCAGGCAAGGACATCCTCGAAGAACCGTACGCGATCGTCTTCACGGACATGAACGGCCTCAAGCGTCTCAACGATACCGAAGGCCACAACGCCGGCGACGACAGCCTCAAGCAGGCGGCGGCCATCCTGACGGACGTGTTCTACGACGGCGAGGTATACCGCGTCGGCGGCGACGAGTTCATGGTCATCGCGTGCAAGATAGAACCGGAAGAGGTAGAAGCCCGCGTCGCATCCCTCATCGCGAAAGCAAACGCCACCGAGAATGTCCGCTTCGCCGTAGGTATCTCGCACAGCAAGGACGAACCCGACATCCTCAAGGGAATGCGTACTGCCGACAAGCGTATGTACGAAGACAAGAAACGCTACTACGAAGAGCATCCCGACAGGATCTACCGCCAGTAAAACTATGCAAAGCGCTGTACTTAGGTTATAATCAAAAATATCTAAGAGATAGGGAGGAATATAGGATATGCCGATTTTTCAGGACCAGAAGCAGAAGAACATCGCTAACTTCCAGAAGGCGATAGATGAGAAGAGATACACGATCAGCAAGAACTATGATGAGATCGGCCGTCTCTACTACGGACAGTTCGTAGATATCAACGTCGACAACACGAAGACGATCAACTCCAAGTGCGACACCATCACGAAGCTCAAAGATGAGATCGAAGAACTCGACGTTAAGATCCTCCGCGAGAAGGGACTCAAGAAGTGCCCCGTCTGCCGTACAGAGAACAATCTGTCATATGCTTTCTGCTTTAAGTGCGGTGCAAGATTCGACGATAACGATTCCGTTGCCGCTCCCGAAGCCGCAGCCGTAGCTGCTCCCGCACCTGCGAAGCCCGCAGAGCCTGTTGAGGAGAAGGCTGAAGAGCCCGAGGCTGAAGCAGAAGCAGAGGAGAAGGCTGAAGAGTAATATCTTCCGGTTAAGTAAGAACGTAAGGCTGTCTCGTGTGAGGCAGCCTTTTTTGTCGGGTGGTGGAACTTAACATATTGAGACAAACATTTGAGCCTATTTTTGTATGGCAAGCACGCCCTCTTTTTGCTAATATTTATAAATTAAATTAAAAGGGGGACCAGCCATGGCACAGATCTTTGAGCAGGAATCACGCACATTCTCGGAATACCTTCTTATTCCGAACCTCACCACAGAGAGGAACACCCCGGACCAGATAGATCTCTCGGCTCCGATATGCAAGTACAGGAAGGGCGAGGAAGAGTCCAAGCTCAAGATCAACATCCCTATGGTATCTGCAGTAATGCAGTCCGTATCCAACGACAGTCTGGCGATCGCGCTGGCACGCTGCGGCGGTATGTCCTTTGTATTCCAGTCACAGTCTATTGAGTCTCAGTGTGAGATGATCCGCAAGGTCAAGAAGTACAAGGCGGGCATCGTTGCATCCGATTCCAATCTCTCGCCCGACGATACGCTCGAGAAGGTCCTCGCGCTCCGCGAAGAGAAAGGCCACGGCACTGCAGCAGTTACAGAAGACGGTACTGCGGAAGGCAAGCTCCTGGGCCTCGTTACGACAAGAGACTACCGTGTAAGCCGTATGTCACTTGACACCAAGGTAAGCACTTTCATGACCCCCGTTGATAAGCTCGTTACAGCACCCGAGGGCACATCGCTCAAGGAAGCAAACGACATCATCTGGGACAACAAGATTAACCAGCTCCCCATCGTAGACAACAACGGCAAGCTTGTAGGCCTCGTTTTCCGTAAGGACTACGAATTCCACAAGGCTAACCCGAACGAGCTCCTCGACAAGGAGAAGAAGCTCATCGTCGGTGCCGGCATCAACACAAGAGATTATGAGGAGCGTATCCCCGCGCTCATCGAAGCAGGCGCTGACTGCCTCTGCCTCGACTCATCAGACGGTTTCTCCGTATGGCAGGAGAAGGCGCTCAAGTGGAGCAAGGAGCATTATCCGGATGCCATCATCGGTGCAGGCAACGTAGTCGACGCAGAGGGCTTCAGATTCCTCGCTGACTGCGGTGCAGACTTCATCAAGATCGGTATCGGCGGCGGTTCCATCTGTATCACCCGTGAGCAGAAGGGTATCGGCTGCGGCCAGGCTTCGGCTGTCCTCGCAGTTGCTGCCGAGAGAGACAAGTACTTCAAGGAGACAGGCGTATACATCCCTCTGTGCTCCGACGGCGGTATCGTACACGATTACCACATGGCACTCGCACTTGCCATGGGCGCAGACTTCATGATGCTCGGTAGGTATTTCGCGAGATTCGACGAGTCCCCGACGAGGAAGCTCCTGGTAGGCGGCACATACGTCAAGGAGTACTGGGGCGAAGGTTCCAACCGTGCAAGGAACTGGCAGCGTTACGATGACGGCGGCAAGGGCGGCAAGATGGCTTTCGAGGAAGGCGTCGACTCCTACGTACCGTACGCAGGCTCCCTCAAGGACGGCGTTGAGACTTCCCTCGCGAAAGTAAAAGCCACGATGTGCTCCTGCGGTTCTTCCTCCATTGAGGAGTTCCAGCAGAAGGCAAGACTCGTTGTCGTATCCTCCACATCCATCGTCGAGGGCGGCGCACACGACGTCATCCAGAAGGAAAGCGACAGGAACGGCAGGTAATTGCATATTGACCTGCTCTTATATAAAATAAGCAAAGTATTTTGATAAGGAGATAATCGAAATGGTAGAAGATGCTGCTATAAAGCGTATGACCAAGGAAGGTTTTGAAGAACTGCAGAACGAGCTTGCGTTCAGAAAGACCGAGAAGACTGCCGAGATCACCGCGAAGATCATGGAAGCAAAGGCTCAGGGCGACCTCTCGGAGAACTCCGAGTACGAGGAAGCAAGAGCAGAGCAGGCTGCCAATGCGCAGAGGATCGAAGAGATCGAGTCCATCCTCAAGAATGCCGAAGTCGTTGACAGTTCAGATCTGTCTACGGACAAGGTATCTTTCGGTTCAGTCGTTACACTGCAGAATACAGCTACAAAGGCTGAGTTCAAGTACAAGATAGTCGGTGACTCCGAGGTCGACTTCAAGAACAAGAAGATCTCTGACCGTTCACCCGTAGGCAAGGCCATCATGGGCCAGAAGAAGGGTAAGACAGTATCCGTATCTGCACCCAGCGGCGTTATCAAGTACAAGATCGTTAAGATAGAGATGTAATTATGGCAAAATTCAAACCGCAGACGGATCCGCTCTCCGAGGAGGAGATCCAGGAGCAGACCAGGTTCCGTATCGAGAAGTTAAAGGCGCTCCAGGCTGAGGGCAAGGATCCTTACGAGGAGCTCACATA
>JAEEGK010013660.1_pt1 | contig 18268 bp, 15 predicted proteins | sample 8958771 | NCBI WGS metagenome assembly JAEEGK01 (sample SAMN16246547, study PRJNA631951) | gut metagenome | biome: gut microbiome; feature: rumen; material: SC-attached | host: Bos | place: Iran: Karaj | collected 2018-10
GTTACAATGTATCCAAACTCACCAGAGGCAATTCGTAGCTACATTGCCTCAGGAGAGCCTATGGACAAGGCAGGAGCCTACGGCATCCAAGGCCTTGGGGCAGTTTTAGTGGAGCGCATCAATGGCGACTACAATAACGTAGTTGGCTTGCCCCTGGCAAGAGTTTATAGGGAATTGAAATAGGCTTCCTCATGAGGGAAATCTATTGATTTTTGAATAAAAATTATATAATATATAGGTGTTTTTCATGCTTTATAAGGGCTAGTAATGGTTTCGACAAAATGATGTTAAAAGCTGACTGGAAGGAAGTCTTTTCACATCAGAAACCGGCACAACCTAACAACTTTATATGGGCTAGTAATGGTTTCGACAGGGGTCATGCAGCGGAAGAAGCGAGTCCCACGGCGATGGGTTAAATGGCCAAACTTAAAATTAAACGCTAACGAAAAAGAATTAGCATTCGCTGCCTAAGCGCAGCAGTCTGACCTAGGGCACCTACATCTTAGGATTCAGACTTCGACTTTGTAGGAAACGACAGTATCAAAGCTTTGAGATATTGGGCGTATTATGAAGCTACTAAAACATGTATCTTGTTTGTGAGAGCCATGTGGAGGGAATGATAATCCACAAACTACACTCGTAGAAGGGCCGGGAATTGGCTTTTGGACACGGGTTCGACTCCCGTCTAGTCCACTATTTAAAAAGTCTTAAAACCAATAATTCTAATTGGATTGTTGGTTTTAAGGCTTTTTTTAGTTCGGATCTTTATGGATTTGCAATTTTTTATAAAAGATTTTTTCATTTTTTGGAAAAAAATGAAGATTTTTTTTGTATATATAATAAGCGCGCAAGAAGTAAGTTTGAATAAGTAATAATTTAAAGCGATAGTAATATATAAAAATAGCAAGAATGGAGGAATAAAGATGATAATTGATAATATTGAGTATGTTAAAAAATATCTTGAAAAAAGAGCAGAACAGGAAAATATTTTTTATCCAGTTAATGATGAGGGAAAATTAAAATTAGTTGAATCAATGAAGAGTTTAAAAACAGAGAACAAGGAATTATTAGAAGATAAAACACTGTTAGAAGATGTGAATGCTATATTTAAAGAAGTGAATTTGCATTTAAATGGGGACAAAGCAAGTTCAGCAGTAGAAAGAATTATTTCAGAATTTAATGAAATAATTTCAGACAAGGATAAACTGATTTCTGAAAATGAGGCTGTAAGTTCGGAAAAAAGAGAATTGATTTCAGAAAAAGAGCAAGCTTTTTTAGAAAAAGAAAAAATGAGTTTTGAAAAATTATTTGGCATAGTAAAGAAAAATAATCCTAGTGTTGAAGGGAATGACTTGCTAAGGGTAATTTCTGATAGAGATGTCGAAGAGTATATTACAAGTGAAATAACAGATAATAGAGGCGAAAAAACGATTATTGATTTATTATATACTGCTGAACGCATAAGTGGGTTGTACGAGAGTATTAATTTAGGATTAATAAAAGCTAATGAATCTTTTTATAATCCAATATCAGATAATTTCTATGACAAAGTTATAAAAATTTATTCGACAAAACAACCAGAAGTTTCTTTGTCAAAGTTACAAAATTTTAAGGATCAATTTAAAGGCAAGGAATTAAATGATGAAGAAAGGTTACAAGAGTCACTAAAACATTTAAGGGGGCTAGTGCAAGACGATGATGCAATATCGTCAAACCCGTTTGAAATGTTGAGGAAATTCGCACAAAACATAAGTAAAGAAAATGAAAAAAGAAAAGAAGAAGCGATAGATTTCAAGACAGAAGAATCATCGTTAAAGTCTATTGCAAGCCTTAGATCTTCTGTGTCAGATACCAAGGAAGAATTAAATGCAAATGAGAATAATTTTGATAAAAAAACTTTCAAACATAATAATAACTTAAACAGTAATAAGTATGAGACTAATATAATAAATAATAACAATCGTTTGTTTAATAATCATTATGTTAATGAAAACTTAAACAGTAATAAGTATGAGACTAATATAATAAATAATAACAATCGTTTGTTTAATAATCATTATGTTAATGAAAACTCTAAAGATAATGTTCCAGATAAAGCTAGCATAAATACAAAAAGAGAAAAGACGAATGTTTGGAAGAAAATTAAACAATCATTTAAGCAATGCTGTGGTTATAAGTAATAAAATCCATTTGTTCAATACTCACGGAAAGAATGTTCTGAGTTGAAGCCGGCTCATCCCTTTGTTACACTTTTATTGTAGTGTTAAAAGGGGTGATAGTTAGATTGTTATGAGTAGTTATAAATCTAGGAGAAATATGTCTTACGAGCAGCGGCAGACATATCGTAAAAGGAAGAGACTTATCCGTAGGATTCAGGTATACGGCGAGATAGCAGTTATTACTGTATTGTTGCTGTTGGCCGGCGGATTTTTAGTAAATAAAATAACCAAACATGATTCCAAGATTTCTGTAGCAGCGGAAAATAAAAATGGTGGCAAGGCCAAGGAAGCAAAAAAAGAGAAAAAGGATGAAAAAGGCCTGAAGGTTTCTGCCAAGGCAGCTGAGGACCCTGATGCTAAGCCTGCTGAAGGTGAGGATACAGAGACTCCAGCTGAGGAACAGAAAACATCTATTGGCACATATTCTGCAACCAAGACCGATGATACAGCAACCATTACCGGTGACGTGGTTAGCAATTATGCCATTCTTATAAACAATGATACCAAGCAGATTGTTGGTTCACTCAATGGCACAGATAGGATTGTGCCAGCTTCAATGACCAAGGTCATGACAGTGCTTACTGCGGCTAGACATATCAAGCCGGAGCAGCTAGATGAAAAGGTCACTTTGTCCCACGAGGCTGTTGATTTTTCTTATGCAGGTGGTGGTTCGACTTCTGGTTTTACAGAGGGAGAGGAGATTACTGTTAGGGATTTATTCTATGGAACCATTCTCCCTTCTGGCGGTGACGCGGCAACTCAGCTTGCCATGTATGTGGCCGGGGATGTGGATACCTTTGTAGGAATGATGAACGATGAAGTCAGCAATCTTGGCTTGAGTGATACAACTCACTTTACCAATCCGGTGGGCTTTCACAATGAGGACCATTACAGCACGCCTTATGATATTGCCATTATCATGATGGCGGCTCTTGATAATGATATTTGTAAAGAGGTTATCAAGACCAAGGTTTATCAGTCTTCAGCTTCCAATATTAATCCTGAGGGACTTACGATTTCTAATTGGTTTTTAAGAAGAATTGAGGACAAAGATATTGGCGGAACCATCGAGGCTGCCAAGACAGGATATGTTGATGAATCAGGTAGCTGTGCAGTCAGCGCCATGACTACAGAGGGTGGCACAGAGTACATTCTTTGCACAGCCAAGTCTGCATCATCCTGGAGATGTATAAATGATCATGTATCTATCTACAAGACCTATGCTAAATAAGGTCTTGTAGTTTTGTTATTTTATCTATAAAGGCAATCGGATGAAATTGCTTAAGCACATCCATATCTCTAAATCCGTAGGTGCAAAGCACATAGTCAAGCCCGGCGTTTTCGGCTGTGGTGGCATCTACCTCAGAGTCGCCCACGTAAAGAACCTTTGACTTGTCGGCAATTCCAAGTTTGTCCAGGGCAATATTTATTGGCTCCGGGTCTGGTTTTCTTTTGTGATTGCCGTCATCGCCAACTACGATATCTATATGTGGGGCAAAGAAATCATTCATTAGAGAATCGCTGGCTGCCTGGCCTTTGTTGGTTACGATAGCCATTTTGATACCCTTGTCGGCAAGCTCTTTGGTGGTTTCAATCACTCCTTCGTAAGGGGCAGTCTTGATTCTGTTGTGGCTGGTATAGTAAGCAATGTATTCATCTAAAAATTCCTGAAATCTGGAATAGCCTTCGCCTTCGGGAAGGGCACGTATAACCAGCTTTTTAAGTCCATTTCCAACAAAGCTTCTCACTTCCTCGATTGAGTGAGTTGGAAGGTTGTATTTTGCAAGTACATGGTTTAGGGAATCGGACAAATCTTCTAATGTATATAAAAGGGTTCCATCTAAGTCAAAAAGTATTGTATTGTATTTCATTTGGTTCTCCTTGTAATAAATCTTGTAAGTACATTTCACAGTTATATACCTTAATAAATCGTTTGTAAAGGACAACAAATTGGAAGTTATAAAAATAAATGATTTAAATGATAAGAGAGTTGAGCTTTACACAAGCTATAACGAGGCGCAGCTTTTGCATTTATATGAGCCAAATGGCGGAGTTTTTATTGCTGAAACTCCAATGGTGATTACAAGAGCCATTGAAAGAGGCGCAAGGCCCATTTCTTTTCTAATAGAAGAAAAAGCTTTTGAAACCAAGGTTGTTAAAGAGCTATTAAAGCCTTTTGAGAACGATGAAATTCAAACTTTTATTGCGGAACTTTCAGTGATAAATCAGCTCACAGGCTTTAACCTTACCAGGGGTGTCCTTGCTGTAATGGAACGACCATCTCTTCCAGAGCCTGAGGAATTATTCGCAAATGCGAATTGTATCGCGGTGCTGGAGGATGTTATGAATCCAACTAATGTTGGAGCAATCTTTAGGTCTGCTGCAGCACTTGGAGTTGATGGAATAATTCTTACCACCAACTGCACAGATCCTTTTTACAGAAGGGCGGCAAGAGTTGCCATGGGCACAGTTTTTCAGGTGCCATGGACATATTTTCCAAAGGATGCTGACATTAATAAGGCTTTGCATAAAGCTAGCTTTAAGACAGCTGCTCTGGCACTAAAGGAGGATGCAATAAGTCTTTCTGATGACAGGCTAAAGGCTTGTGATAAGCTTGCTGTTATTTTTGGAACCGAGAGCACAGGGATAAAGCAATCCACCATAGATTCCTGCGATTATACAGTGATTATTCCTATGCAAAATCAGGTGGATTCTTTAAATGTTGCTGCTGCATCCGCAGTTACTTTTTGGGAATTGAAGGGCAAATTTATTGAATAAATCAAGCAGCTTTGTTATGCTTTTTATATTCTAAGTCTAGGAGTTTTATTATGAGTTATACAATTAGAGATGCTAAGACTAGCGATGCAAGGGCTATTCACGATATATATGGATACTATGTAGACAATACCTTTGTTACCTTTTCAGAGGTCAATCCATCTGTAGAGGATTATGCAAAGTCCATTGAGACAACTAAGCAATCATATCCTTATATAGTTGCCTGTGATGAGGACGGAAAGGTAATTGGCATGGCCTATGGCGGAGTGCTTAGACATCATGACGCCTACAAGTTTGCTGTAGAATCTACCATATATTTAGCGCCTGATACGCCAAAGCAGTCTGGCATTGGAAAGGCTTTATATTTAGAGCTTGAAAAGAGATTATCTCATATGGGATACAAGTTCATGTATGGAGTTATTACCGATACCAATCAGGCAAGCATCACATTTCATGAAAAGCTCGGATACGCAAGGGTGGGCCACTTTACTGACATTGGATACAAATTTGGAGAATGGAAAGGAATTGTGTGGTATCGTAAGCAAATCGGGGATTTGAGTGATATGACACTAAAAATTTAAGATGAAAAGAGGATTCAGATACTTTTTAATATCAATTTTATCAATTATTTTTACCCTCATTGGTGTGGGGGTAATCTATGTGATGACAGACACCGAAAGTCACACTCATATTCAGTTTCAAAAGACTTACACCAAGGAAGAGGTGGAAAGTCTTGTAAATGAGGCCAGATACGAGGGTAGAAAAAAGCTTTTGGACTCTATCAAAAACTCTCTTGAAAACGGAAAGACGTTAATGTCGGTTTTGAAATCTTTATATCCAGAGCATATCGTATTTTCCGCCAATTCAAAGTACAATTTCGTACCTATTAACAACGAACTTTCAAGAAATAATTATGACATTAAAAGCCTTCAGGAGGATGAGACCACTGGCAGATACAGTTATGTAAATAACGGTAAGGTTGAGTCTAGGTTTGGCATAGATGTTTCATCACACCAGGGTGACATAGACTGGGAAGCGGTTGCTGCTGATGGTGTGGAGTTTGTTTTTGTTCGCGCCCTTTATAGAGGTTATGGCACAGGTAAGCTTGTGGTTGATGAAAAATGTATTGAGAATATCGAGGGCGCCCAGGCAGCAGGCCTGGATGTTGGAGTATATGTTTTCTCTCAGGCAATCACCATTGATGAGATTCATGAAGAAGCTACAACAGTGCTTAATCTTTTAGAGGGATACACCCTGCAGCTTCCAATTGTATTTGACGTGGAAAAGGTTAGTGACAGCCAGGCAAGAACCAATGCGCTTACCGTAAAGGACAGAACAGATTTTACAATTGAGTTTTTAAATATAATAAAGGAAGCTGGCTATGAGCCAATGTTTTATCACAACACAGAAATGGGAGCCATGCTTTTGGATTTGACACAGCTTACGGATTATCCAAAGTGGTTTGCCGGATACACCAAAGAATTTTACTGGCCATATGAATACAACCTCTGGCAGTACTCTGAATCAGGTAGAGTCAATGGAATCCAGGGCAATGTTGACATGGATATTTGGTTGAAATAAGGAATGAGCCTAGGCTCATTCCTTATTTCAAAAGTGTCTCTGCAAGTCTGTCGTTGTCTGCAGGATTCATAAAGCAGAACCTGATGTAGTTCTCCCCTAAATATGGGAAAGTAGAGCAGTCTCTAATCATTAGGCCTTTTCGAATACATCTATCGAAAAGCTCGCCGCTTGTTATACCATCCTCCACAATTTTTAGAAGCATAAAATTGCCTTGAGGACGGAATGGCTTGAAGCGTGTGCTTTTTTCAAAAATATCGTATAAACGAATTCTTTCTTTTGCAATTAAATCTCTTGTAGACTGAATGTACTCCTTATCAGAAAACATAAGAGTACCGGCAATAACAGCGATAGAGTTGATTGACCATGGGTCCTTGCGCTGATTCATGGTCTGCATCAAGTCGGTGTTGGAGCAGATAGCATAACCTAAGCGAAGTCCAGGTGCAGCAAAAAACTTGGAAGTGCCGCGAAGTATTGCAATGTTGGTGTATGTTCTGGTAAGGCTCACAGATGAAATCTCATCGATATTTTCCGCAAACTCAACATAGGTCTCATCAACCATTACAAATATATCGCACTCTTTGCAGGCATCTAGAATCTTTCGCATGTCCTGCTTGTTAATAGCGGTGCCGGTAGGATTGTTTGGATTACAAATCACAAGCATATCTATATCCTCAGAAAGTTTGCTGATGAAATGATTGACATCCAAAACAAAATCATTTTCCTCACGAAGAGGATAGTAGATTGTCTTGCCGCCGCCTAAAGCAATTTCTCTTTCGTACTCTGAATATGTAGGGCCGAGAATGAGTGCCTTGGCTGGTCGCTGAATCTGGATAAACAGGGAAATGAGCTCAGTTGAGCCATTGCCTACAATAATGTTGTCGGACTCAGTGGTGCAGTAGTCAGCGATGCACTTTCTAAGCTGCAGGTAATCACGGTCAGGATAAGTGGTAATGCAGTCGATGTTTGCAGCGATACCTTCCTTTAGCTTTGGAGAAATGCCAAGCGGATTGACGTTGGCAGAAAAGCTAATGATGTCTTCCTTTTTAATACCGTAGATTTGTTCTATTTTTTCTAAATCACTTCCGTGAAAATGATCCTTATGCTTTATCATGAAAGCCTCCTTGGAGTAAGTGTTTTACAATTATTAATAACTATAGCATCTAAGTATGTAAATTTCTAGGGATAATTATTTTCTAAATTACACTTGATGAATGTAACATGAAGACAATTAGGGGCAATATAACGTACTAGGAAATTTGCGGATATTGTTATTTATATCGTTTGAAAACACAAGATGTTGTGCTATAATCAATTGTGAATACGCTAGGATTACTGTGCAGATATTCTGTAAAAATACAAGATATACGAGGGTAATGTTTTGAGAAAAAGAATCTATCGGATTTCAGAGGATAAATTCGACGACTTAAAACCTAATATAGAGTTTGAGACACAGCAGATTGAAGAGACCTGCTTTGTTGGTGATAGCTTTTCTGGTTCAATCAGCTTTAAGAGCACCAATGGTATCAAGATTCGTGGCGTTGTTTATTGCAACAACCCATATGTCAAGATTGACAATCCATTGTTTGATGGCCTCAATATCAAGATTGACTACAGGATTGATGACTACAGCTTTAAGGCTGGAGAGGGACTATCAGGCGATTTTATCGTTGTAGTTGTAGGTCAGGAGAAGTACATTCCATTTTCTATTACTTACACGCGACGTTCCCTTGTGGCTACCACTGGCGAGATTACCTCTTTGCAGGACTTTGCCGACCTTGCCCAGAGCAGGTTTTCAGAGGCTGTCGCAGTATTTTATTCGGATCGTTTTGCAGATTTTATTTCTGGATTAGACAAGCGTACTAGGCTTCTTTACAGAGGCTTTAAGGCTGCACCTATTGCAGCTATAAATGTAGATGAGTTTCTGGTTTCCTGCGGCCTAAAGCCACAGATGACTTTCGATGTTAAGGAGGGTTACCACAAGTACTACGAGGTGGATGAGAACCTCAAGGGCGAGGTGGAGATTACCCGTTCTACCTGGGGCTATATCGATATCAGTGTTTCCTGTGATGCGGACTTTATCTCAATTGAAAAGAGCCACATTACATCTGATTTCTTTTTGGGTTCAATCTTTACCATGAACTATTACGTTCACAAGGAAAAGATGCACGCCGGACTAAACTACGCCAAGATTTCCTTTGACTACAGAGATGTTCATAAGGAAATTAATATTGTTGCATCTACACTCAAAGAGGGGGCAACCCTCGAGAGCGAGAATCACAGCAAGAATCTCTTGGTACTTAAGGCTTGCCGCATGTATGAGGACTTTAGACTTAGAAATATTTCTACTGGCCAGTGGTGCAAGGGGACTCTTGAGATTATTGATTCCATTGAAAATGCCGTCAATCCTAATGGAGCGTACGATAATTTCGTGCACTTGATGAAGGCGTTGATTTACGTTACCAACAATCAAAAGCAGGAAGCTCTTTGGATAATCCAAGATTTGAAGCGTACCATCGAGGACAAGGGCAGTGCCGAGTGGGCATTTCTGCTTTATATTTGCACCCTTATTGAAAGGGAGGAGGACTATGTTGACAGGCTCACTGCCAATATCGAGGCCATCTTTAGAGAGCATCCTAATGATGTTAGGATATTCTGGTTTTTGCTTTTCCTTCGAAGGGAATATTTAAAGAATCCTACAGCAAAGCTTAGAGATATTACTGATTGGATAATGGATGGCTGGGATTCGCCCCTTTTATACATTGAGGCTTACTATATTTTTATCCAGGATCCATACCTTATCAATTGCCTAGATGATTTTACAATCAAGATTTTAAACTGGGCCAAGAAGCGTGGCGCCATCACTAGAGAGATTGCTTTGCAGATGGTTCATGTCCTTGAGACTGAGCGCAAGTTTGATTTTAGAATGCTTTCTATTTTGGATGCCTGCTACGAGGCATATCCAGATTTGAAGCTGCTTTTAGCTATAGTTACTTATTTGCTAAAGGCGCCATATACTGATGAGCGATTCCTTAAGTGGTTTCAGATGGCTATTGATGCCAACTTGCATGTGTCAGGTATCTTTGAGGCATATATGGATGCCCTTCCTGAATACTCAGTGGATAAGCTGCCACAGATTTTGACAATGTTTTTCAAGTACAACAACGACTTGTCTTACGAGAAAAAGGCGCTACTATACGCCAATATTATTTTGCATCGCAATGACGATAACAACACTTATCAGCACTACGAGTCGGCTATCGAGACCTTTGCTTTAGAGCAGCTTAAGCTTGGCAGACTCGATGACAATTTGGCTGTTTGCTATCAGCGTCTTATGGAGCTGGGTATCTTTGATAAAGAGGTGGCTCGCCTTATTTCAGAGCTTGTATTCAAGAAAAAGGTTGCTGTCATAAGCTCCAATGTTCGCAGGATTTTCTTGTATCACGAGGAATTTAAGGCGCCTACTATTGCCAATGTTTCTAATCACAAGGCGTATGTGCCATACATAGGCAGTCAGCCAGTGGTATTTTTAGAGACGGACGATGGCTATTTGTATGTGGATGATTCTGCATATTTTATAGAGGACATTTTGGATGCAGGCTCTTACATGGACAACCTTAAGAGCCTGACATCACTTAACATGTCCTTTGCTCTTTCTGATTTTAGTAGCAAGACCGATATGTCGCAGTCTACGGAGGCTGATGTTGAGGCTGCTGAGATGCTTTTGGATTCAAGACAGATTTCACCTGATTATCTGTGCACTTTGTATCCAAAGATAATTGATGTACTTAAGTTTCACGACAAGGAGTCCATTATCGAAAAGCACTTTATGCATCAGGCGGACTTAAAGTCTCTTAAGGCTGAGGTTGTTGCGGCGGTTATTGAGGTGTTTGTACTTAGAAGCAAATACGACGAGGCATTTTACATGCTTAAGAATACCAACGCCACAAAGCTTAAGCCTGAGGTTACTAGAAAGATTTGTCAGTATTTTATTAACGAGACACCTGATGAGCCGGATGACTTCCTTATTGTCATGTGCGCAAAGCTTGCGGCTGACGGCTATTTGGCCTCAGATATATTGCATTATCTAATTCGTTTTTACGTAGGGCCTACAGATTCAATGATGCCTTTATTTAAGGAGGCATATGAACGTGGGGATGATATTGTTGAGTTTGCTGAGCGCATTATTACTCAGGTGCTTTATCGAGATTTCCTTTGTGAGGGAATAATGGAAGTTTTTGATGCTTACATTTCTCGTCGCAACAACAAGATGATTGTGGAGGCGTTCCTTACATACCAAGCTCACGAGTATCTTTCAAAGGATGTACAGATTCCTGAGGAGATATTTGCATATATCTATAATCGATACAAGAAGGCACTTAATGTCAACGAGAGCATGAGGATTGCGCTTCTCAAGTATTTATGTACTTCAAAGTCATTAGATGAGGATGACATGAATATGTTGGATGCTCTTTTGGCAGATGCCATTCTTAGAAATCAATATTTTGGTTTCTTTGCAAACTGTGATGAGAGGCTGAAAATCAAGTATCACTTGTATGACAAGCAGTTTATCGAGATTAATACAGAAAAACGTAAATCCGTTGTGATTACTTATGCAATCAACGGAAATGACCCAGAGGAAGAGGATATGATAGAAATGTACGACGGCCTTTACGTCAAGCAGTTCATCCTGTTCTTTGGCGATGAGCTTCGTTACGAGATTTATTGTGACGAGCTTTCTGAGGATCCTCTTAAGAAGGATACCATGGTAATGAGTCAGGAAAATGATGTTTCACAGGGTAGATTCGCTTTGATGAACAACATTTCCCGAAGTCTTTTATACAACGACTACGCCGAGCTTGCAGCTGATGCCAAAAGGTATCAGGGGCTTGATGCAGTTACCAAAAGTTTATTTACTACAGTTTAGTTTAGAGGGGCAATATGAGTAGTTCTGATGGAGCATATCTTGGCATAGATATTAATAAGAACCAAACAGTGCTTAGCATTTACAAATCAAATATGGAAGAGCCGGTTACAGTTAGTACCATTCTCGGCGAGGAGAATTACTCTATACCTACGGAACTTGCCAAGCGAGTTGGCGTGGGGCAGTGGTTTTTTGGCGATGATGCCATTAAGAAGAGCCGATTAAAGGAAGCTGAGCTTGTGGAGGATTTATTCCAGAAGGCCCTATTAAATGAAGAGGTCTTTGTGGATGGAACAGGCTACGAGGCCAGAGAGTTGATGGTTATATATTTCAATAAGCTGTTTTCAATTCCTGGTCCCATGGCAGCCCTTGGTGATATCGAAAAGCTTATTATCTGTGTGGAACAGGTCAACCTTGAAGTGATGGAGCTTATGAATTACATTGTTTCAAGCCTTTCTATTCCTGCCGACAGGCTAATGCTTATAGATAGAAACGAGTGCTTTTATCACTATGCACTTTCTCAAAAGCCAGAGCTGTTTTTGTACAATGTGGCACTTTTTGATTACAGTGGTTCCAATATGGTTTCTTGTGTGCTCAATCGCAACCAGACCACCAGACCGCAGCTTATTACCCTTGATGTGGTTAATCACGGCGACCTTGGCGACAACAGGGATGAAGCCTTTGACAGGATAATTGCTGATACCTTTGGAAGTAATCTTTTTTCATCGGTTTATCTAGTGGGAAATGGTTTTGATGGTGAGTGGATGAAGTCTAGTCTTACCAGACTTTGCAAAGGCCGCAAAGTATTTCTTGGAAAGAACCTTTACTCAAAGGGAGCTTGCTATGCTGGCTATACCAAGGATGGCAAGAGAGACTGGCCGTTTATCTATATTGGCGACAATGATTTAAAGCTTAATCTTTCTATTAAGATTTTAGAAAATAATGTAATGAAATTTTTCACTTTAATAGATGCTGGCGAAAGCTGGTACGATGTTAAGGGAGAGTGCGAGGTTATCCTTGACGGGGAGCCGGAAATCGAGTTCTATATCCAACGACCTGAGTCTAGGGAGGCTCACACAGAGGTTCTAGAACTATCAGATATGCCGCCTAGAGAGAATCGCACTACAAGGCTTCGCATAGAGGCAAGTCCTGTTTCCGATGTTGCGGTGGCTATCGTAATTACGGATTTAGGCTTTGGAGAGATTTCTCCATCTTCCGGCAAATGCTGGGAACATACTATTTCTTTAAAGTAGGGTTTATATGAGTACATTAATTTACTGCAAAAACTCAATAGCCGCCAGTCCTTACTATATTGAGGAGGCATCCCTTAATGTCTACTCTTTAGAGGAGCTTAGCTATTACATGCTCAACAATGTATATCTGCTTTCTACCAAGATGATGAGTGCTGAGCTTTGTAACTGGATTGGTCGAGAGCTTAAGATGCCTCAGCTATCTACTGAGCTTATGGGATTGGTTCAAAACAATTCGCCTTTGCATATATTTGTTGGTCACATTTTAAATGCCAATGGCTACGCATCCAACAAGGAGATAAAGGATTTGCTTGGTATTATATCCACCTTCGAGAACAAGTCTGAGGCTGAGCGAAAGAAGCTTAGAGCTGATAGGCTTATTGCATCAGAAAAGTTGGTTGATGCTATCTACGAGTATGAGACTTTGCTTTCCGATGATGTGGTGGGAGACTTGCCAAGAGTTGTGGAAGGCGATGTTTACCACAATCTTGGAGTTGCTTTTGCAAGGCTTTTCTTTTTCGATGAGGCCTGCAGATGCTTTGATGAAGGCTACAAGAAGAATCAAAAGAAGCAGACTTTGTTTTGCTTGCTTTATGCAACTAGATGCAGTGGTGATAAGACAGCTTTTGATGAGTTCGTTAACAAATATCAGGTTTCCAAGGACGATGTGGACGAGGTCCTAAAGATTGTTTCCAATGCATCGTCTAATGAAAATATAGTTGGATTTGACAGTGCCATAAATGGACTTGTATTTTCAGATGGTAACAGCGCAGAATCCAAAGAGACAATTAAAAACGTTATCTCAAATTGGAAAGAAGAATACATTAAACTTTGTAGAATCTAATTTTGGGGAGAATATCTATGGGAATTTTTACAAATCGTAAAAAGAAAAAAGAACTTAGAGCAGCCAAAATCGATGACGCATTTAATCGCGTATATAATCAGATAGAAGGAATTGACAGCTGGGAGGATCCTAAAAAGCTTGAGCAGTATATTTTGGATTCCTGTGAGCAGATTATTTCTTCTACCAAGGAGATGGAAAGGCAAAAGACCGAGTATCGCGTTGTTACAAGGTATCTTAACGATATCAAGGCAATCGAGAATTTGCCAAAGAACGAGGCAAAGGAGCTTCGTAACACTGCGGCACGTATATGCGAATTGGAACGCAATATTTTAGATGCCAGAACAATCACTCGTAATATTTCTGAGGAACAGTTTGAGGTTATTTCTTCCGAGGAAGAAGATATGCCAGATATAATCAATCGCTTTAGGTCAGACGAGATATATCAGTCCAAGCTAAAGCGCAACCTTTCATATTTGGAAGGGGAAAAGAGTAGATGGGAAATTGAAAGAGAGGACCTTTCATCTCAAAACAAGCTCTTTAAGCGCATGGCCATGGCGATTTTGGTTTCATTTACAACTCTGTTATTTTTGCTGATTTTGGTCTACAACAATTTCAAAGCTGATGTATCTTTGTGGGCTTTTATAGTGTTGTTTATCTGTGCAGCAAGTGGATTTATTATTTTCCTTAGACAAAACACTATCACTAGGGATAATCGTGTCGCCCTTGTTCACCTAAATCAAGCTATTAGCATGCTTAATGTTGAGCGTATGAAATATGTGAATGTCACCAACAGTGTGGAGTATTCAAAGGACAAGTACCACGTTAAGAACTCAGCGGAGTTACAGTATATCTGGGAGCAATATTCCGACAAAGTGAGAGACCAGCAAAGGTATATTCAACACAACGACGATTTGGAATTTTATAATGGTAAGCTGGAGAGAATTCTAGGAAGCCTTGGGCTTGCTGACGACAAGATTTGGCTTAATCAGGTAAATGCTCTTGTGGACAAGCAGGACATGGCTGACTGTAGACATAGACTTGTGCAGCGTCGCAAGAAGATTCGTGACCGCTTAGACGATCACCGTAGAATTGTTCAAGAAGAAAGAGATGAAATAGATAGGCTCATGACTGAGCATGAGCACTACCTACCTGAGATTCAGGAAATCATCAAATCAGTTGATAAGCTTTGTGGAACTAGTTCGAGAAATTCCAAGCGAAAAGCTTAATTATTTCAATACGAAGTCCATATAGACTGGATTGTGGTCAGAGTACTTAAACTGGTTGTCATAAACGTTTGCAGCCTTTATCTCCACATTATCAGAGACGATAAAGCCATCGATTGTGATTACAAATGAATCATCGGCATATGGCTTGTCAGCGTTTCTGCAAGATGGTATAGGGTTCGCCTCGTCAACTGGTTTAACTAGCTTTAGTCCGGCACTTAAGTAATCTTCTGGAAATGGCTTGGCCCAGTTTTCCGTACCTGTTGTGTGAAAATATGCTGCTGAGTCTATCAAGACATCTTTGTTCATATCACCACCTGCGATTACGTAGTTGCCTGCAGCTGCTTCTTTGGCCATATCCTCGTTAAGCAATTTGACCTGATTGTTGGAGGTCTCAGGATTGGTTGTGTAAGCAGATAAATGCACATTGTAGAGCACAAGCTTCTTGCCGTTATCCATATCGATAATGGATTTGTTGTAGCAACGGTCAAGGTCAATGAACTTTGAAATGCCTTCCTCGATTGGGAGGGAGCGACGTGTTGCTTCCTTTATTTCGAAGTCTGACACTGTAAGTAATCCAGCCTTTGTTTTGCCGTGAGGCTGATTAAATGGATAGAATAAAAAGCCACTGTCATAGTTTAGTGCAAATGTATTACTGATATTGTTAAAACCTTTTTTAGAAAGGCCATCAAGTATCAAATCCTTTTCATTCACGTGATAGCTTCGGGTAGCGTCAATGTCCACTTCTTGAAGTATCATAAGGTCAGGATTGATGTCTGAAAGGACGTCAATGGAACCATTTATATTGTCGTTAACTGCTTCTTTAGAAAATGCCCAGGATTCTGTGCCGCCATCCATAAAGAATGAATAATCATCGGAGTAGGCGCCAAATCCCACATTAGAAGAAGCAATGCGATATTCTTGACCTGCTTTAATCTGAGGCTCAGGTGAGCCGATTGATGCTATATCTGTCTTGGTATTGTCATCGATACGATGGTAGCTTAAGAACAGATAGGCAACATAGCCTACTACTATTAGCACTAAAGCAAGGAAAAATAGTAGAATAGCTTTTAATAATTTCTTAAACATAACATTATCCTTTCTGGTACAATAACTTGTCCTATAATTGTATTATATAAACTCGATTTCAACAACATATTAGATATTGTTCATATAGTTACTACATATACTAAGGAGGCATCATGATAGAGAAGTTTAAAGAATCATTAGAATTTAGATGTAATGTGGGATATATTGTGGCTCAAGGACTTTATTGGATGATAGTTTGCTGTTGTATCAGCATGGGCAATGCTTACCTATCTAATAAGGGATTCCCACCTGTATCTATAGGATTTTTGTTTGCTTTTGCTTATTTTTTTGCAGCATTTATCCAGCAGATAATATCAACTCAGGTAGATAATTCTCCAAGAATTAATGTGATAGATGTTTTGTTTGTTCTTGGTATTATTCTTGGAGTTGATTTGCTCGTTGGAATTGGCTCGAGAGAGTCGAACTTTATTACAGGGCTTTCGTTCTTAGTAGGAGTAATGGTGGCAACAGTAATGCAGCCATTTTTGAATTCTTTAAACTTTTACATCCAGGACCATGGAATCAAGATGAACTTTGGTGTTGCTAGAGCAAGTGGCTCTTTCTGCTTTTTTATGATGAGCCTTTTGGCTGGAACACTTATGAAGCATTTGTCTCCAAATGTGGCACCATGTTTTGGCTTCATTTGCACAGGACTTTTCATTTTTGCCATTTTATGGATAACATTTCAGCTTAAAAAATCAGGCGTAAACGTTGATGGTGGCTTTGATCCATTTGAAGCAAGGCACACTGATGACACCTTTAGTATTAAAGGAATCAAGACATTTGTTAGTGAGAACAAGATGTTTTTCGTCTTCTTGCTGGGTGTGGTTTGCTTTATTTTCGGGCATCTATTGATTAATACATTTATTTATGAGATTACAACATATGCAGGAGGGGATGAGGCGGACAATGGCGGTTTGCTTGCATTTGCTGCCATTTTGGAGCTTCCTGCAATGATTTTCTTTAACAAGCTTAAGGATAGATTTAGGACTAGAGATTTGCTTGCAGCTTCCGGAGTATTTTTCCTAATTAAAATATTCTTTACAGCAATAGCCAATACGGTGGGAATGCTTTACTTTAGTATGATTTTTCAGGCTGGAGCCTTCGCACTATTCATTCCGGCATCCGTTCACTATGTTGATGAGATTATGGATGCTAAAAATGCCGTTAAGGGCCAAGCCTTTGTCACTATCGCAATTACTGTCAGCAATCTGATTAGTAGCCTTTTGGGCGGAATGATTATTGGCGTCATCAACATCAGCGTGGCTCTATGGTTTGCAACACTTATTACATTGGCAGGTGTGATAATTTCCATCTGTGGATTATATAGAATAAAAATCAAATAATACTTCAATACTCTAGATTTTTGTGAACTAAATTGCTAAAATAATCTTATACAATTGATTCAAAAAGGAAAGTTATGGCTAAATATAATATTGGTGGATATATCTTCGATGATGAGAATAGTGCCAAAAAGGCAGCCAAAGAGCTCAAAGCAGTTGAGTATGTCATCGGCCAGTTGAAAAATGCCGACGAGAATGGAGTGCTTACTGTATACAAGAAGCTTCTTAATCAGCGATTGTTTTCTACTGATATTGGGATGGGGTTTTTAAATCAGCTTAGGCAGAATCTTCTAGATTCAGGTACTTTTAGTCCATCGGATATTCCAGAGGTTTATAGTCTTGATTCTGATGATGACAAGTCAGCTGATGATAGCCAGACTACTTCAGAGTCAAAAGATGTCGTAAACAGGTCGGTTGTACCTCAAAAGCGAGATGGATATTCTCATCCGGATTCCAAGTACAACAGGCTTAGGGTAATTAATAGTATTTTATTGATTATCAGTCTTACTTTATTGGTGTGTGTATGCGGCATGTTTTATATCAATTCCACTATAAACAGCCCAAACATACTCAATTACAAAGAGTCTATTACCAACGAGTTTTCTTCTTGGAAGCAGGAGCTTGAGCAGAAGGAGAAGGAGCTTAATGATAGAGAGCGAGAGCTTGATGAGCGAGAGAAGTCGATTGGTGATATAGAGAACAACTAAAAAATTATTTCAAGGATGGGGTTGGTGTTATGTCTAAAAACAAAATTCTTGTGGCTGATGACGAAAGCCGTATGAGGAAACTTATCAAGGATTACTTGGTAAGAGAGGATTACGAGGTAGTTGAAGCAGAGAACGGGGAGCAGGCGTTGGATATGTTTTATATGGATAGCGATATTTCGCTTATCATATTAGACGTTATGATGCCGAAGGTAGATGGTTTCGCAGTACTTAAAGAGATTAGAGAAACATCTTCCATTCCTGTATTGATGCTAACAGCTAAGGGCGAAGAAAATGACATTCTTAATTTATTCGAGCT
>JAEEGK010013661.1_pt1 | contig 18267 bp, 11 predicted proteins | sample 8958771 | NCBI WGS metagenome assembly JAEEGK01 (sample SAMN16246547, study PRJNA631951) | gut metagenome | biome: gut microbiome; feature: rumen; material: SC-attached | host: Bos | place: Iran: Karaj | collected 2018-10
CACTGGCCAAGGGTATGAACTCTGAGTACGCCAACCAGAACGCCTACGATGCCATCTCAATCCACGGTGGTTCAGGCTTCATCATGGAGTACAAGAGCCAGCGCCTGTTCCGCGACGCACGTATCTTCTCTATCTACGAGGGTACCACCCAGCTCCAGGTCGTGGCTGCCATCCGTTACATCACCAACGGCACCATGCTCGCCAACATCAAGGAGATGTACGAGAATCTTGAGGTAAGCGAGAATCTGCAGCGCATGAAGAATCATCTGAGTGCACTCATCACCATGTATGAGGAAGCACTGGCTACCGTAAAGGCGCTTGACAATCAGGAGGCACAGGATTTTCTGGCCCGTCGTCTTTACGATATGACTGCCGAGCTGGTCATGTCGCTCCTCATCCTTCGTGATGCCACCAAGGCTCCTGAGCTCTTCGAGAAGAGTGCCATCGTGTATGTCCGCATGGCTGAAGAGGATATCGTCGGCAAGGCTGCCTACATCAAGATGTTCAGCATTGATGACCTCAAGAACTTCATGGCTAATGAGCAGGCCGAGAATGAATAAGAGAAGTTAATAACTTAAATAAGGAATCCCGTCTGACAGCTGGCTGTTGGACGGGATTTTATGGATAAAAAAGATGAAGAAGGTATTATCATTCGTATGTTTGGCCGTCGTCGCGATGGCTGGCTACGCTCAAGACAAGTTGTATGCCGACGAGTTTCCCATCGGCGATGTAACCCTGTTGGACGGTCCGCTGAAGAAGGCGTGCGACCTGAATGTCCAGACACTGCTGAAGTACGACTGCGATCGTTTGCTGGCTCCTTATTTCAAGGAGGCCGGACTAACGCCAAAGGCCAAGACCTATCCTAACTGGGACGGTCTGGACGGGCACGTGGGTGGTCACTATCTCACGGCAATGGCCCTGAATGCCGCCACAGGCTGCGAGGAGTGTCGTCAGCGGATGGAGTATATGATCAGTGAGTTGCAACGCTGTGCCGATGCCAATGCAAAGAACCACCCAGAGTGGGGCAAGGGCTACGTGGGTGGTATGCCTAACAGCGACCGCATCTGGAGTACCTTCAAGAAAGGTGACTTCAGGGTGTATTTCGGCTCCTGGGCACCGTTCTATAATCTTCACAAGATGTACGCAGGCCTGCGCGATGCGTGGCTCTACTGTGGCAACGAACAGGCAAAGTCACTCTTCCTGGGCTTCTGCGACTGGGCCATCGACCTGACGGCCGACCTCAGCGACGCCCAGATGGAGCAGATGCTGGGTAATGAACATGGCGGCATGAACGAGGTGCTGGTCGATGCATACGCCATCACCAAGGAGAAGAAATACCTCGACGTGGCCAGGCGCTTCTCCCACCGCAGACTGCTGACACCGATGTCGCAGCGTGTGGACTGTCTCGACAATATGCATGCCAACACCCAGGTGCCGAAAGTGGTGGGCTTCGAGCGCATCAGTGAACTCTCTGGCGACGAGAGCTATCACCATGCAGCCGACTTCTTCTGGGATGTGGTGACTGGTGAGCGGTCGCTGGCATTCGGAGGCAACTCGCGTCGTGAGCACTTCCCCAGCAAGGAAGCATGTACCGACTTCATCAACGACATCGACGGTCCTGAGACATGTAACACCAACAACATGCTTAAACTCACTGAGGACATGCACCGTCGTAATCCAGAGGCACGCTATGCCGACTACTACGAGCTGGCGACGTTCAACCATATCCTCTCGTCGCAGCATCCAGAGCATGGCGGCTATGTGTACTTCACCCCTGCACGTCCACGGCACTACCGTAACTACTCTGCCCCCAACGAGGCCATGTGGTGCTGTGTGGGTACAGGCATGGAGAACCACGGCAAGTACGGACAGTTCATTTATACCCACGTGGGCAATGCCCTCTATGTGAACCTCTTCGTGGCTTCAGAACTGAACTGGCGCGAGCATGGCGTCACCCTTCGTCAGGAGACGGCATTCCCCTACGGCGAGACGAGCCGCATCACCATCACTCAGGGCAAGGGACAGTTCCCACTGCTCGTACGTTATCCGGGCTGGGTGAAGCCAGGCGAATTCTCAGTCAAGGTGAATGGAAAGTCCGTAGCCATCATCAGCGGCCCGTCGAGCTACGTCACCATCGACCGCCAGTGGAAGAAGGGCGACGTCGTTGAAGTGTCCTTCCCCATGCACAACAGTATCAAATATCTGCCGAACGTGCCCCAGTACATCGCACTGATGCATGGTCCTATTCTTCTGGGCATGAAGACGGGTACGGAGGATCTGGCACATCTTATAGCCGACGACAGCCGTTTCGGACAGTATGCCAGCGGCCAGAAACTACCCGTCAACGAGGCGCCTATCCTTATCAACGACAACATTGAGCAGATTGCCAATCAGCTGACACCCGTGGAAGGGAAGCCTCTGCATTTCACGCTAGCCACACGTATGGAAAATGGCATTCACAACGAGTTGCAGCCCTTCTTCGAGATTCACGACAGCCGTTACATGATCTACTGGCTGGCTCTCTCTGAAAACAATTATAAAGGATATCTGGCTGATCTGGCCAAGGCTGAGGAGGAGCGCCAGGCACTGGAGGCACGCACCATCGACAAGGTGCAGCCTGGCGAGCAGCAGCCTGAGACAGACCATAAGATGGAGACAGACCGTTCACAGACGGGCAATACCAACGACGTGTTCTGGCGTGACGCTCGCGACGGCCACTACTTCAGCTATCTGATGCAGACAGCAGGGCGCACAGACCTACAGCTCCGTCTGAAGTTCTGGGGCGTAGGCGAGTGGAAGACCCACGAGTTTGACATCTTCATCGACGACCAGCTCCTGACCAGCATCAACAACACAGGAAAGTATCGTATTTCCCAGTTCAAATACGAGACATTCGACATCCCTGCAGAGATGCTTCAGGGCAAGTCGCAGGTCCGTGTGAAGTTTGTGGCGAAGCCTGGTAAGCAGATTGGCGAAATCTATGGTGTCAGGCTCATCAGACAATAGATTCCTACTTCGCCTTAACGAAGGATAACAGTTTTTCTATGAGACGGGGCACGGCATAACGGTCGAGCTCCGTTTCTTTGATCCAGAAATAACCGTCTGGCAGTGCTGGCCGTTCGTCAGTCTCCCACAGCCAGAAGTCTGCATAGATGACACGGTGGGTAAGCACGTGCTTCACGTTATGACGCAGTAACAGAGCCCCTGCCGGCACCTGCTCCATGAGCAATGGTTCGTAGAGTCCTTGCCAAATACCGCCGGCTGGTCGACGATGGATGGCTGTTTCACCGTTACACCTGAGATAGATATAGGTAAGATGGCACTCCTTCACAACGAGCGTCTTCTGCTTCACAGGCAGTTCACTGACCTTACCCTCACGAAAAGCAGAGCAAGTCTCCATCAACGGACAGTCGTCACAATGGGGCGACTGCGGAGTACACTGGATGGCGCCGAAGTCCATGAGAGCCTGGTTGTAGGCAGAAGCCTCCTGAGGGGGCAGCAGGCTCTGGGCAAGGGCAGCAAAGAGTTTTTTCCCCTCAGTGGTGTTGATGGGCGTGTCGATACCGAAATGACGTGAGAGGACACGATACACGTTCCCGTCGACCACAGCGGCAGGCAGTCCAAAGGCAATGCTTCCGATGGCAGCTGCCGTATAGTCACCAACACCCTTCAGTTGTTTGATGCCTTCGATGGTATCAGGGAAATGGCCGAGAGCCACAATCTGCCTGGCAGCGTGGTGGAGATTACGGGCCCGACTGTAATAGCCCAGTCCCTGCCACTCGCGCAGCACCTCGTCCTCCGTGGCCGCAGCGAGATCTTCGACCGTTGGCCAGCGTCGCATAAAGCGTTCCCAATAATCCCAGCCCTGCTTCACCTGCGTCTGCTGGAGGATAATCTCCGAGAGCCACACAGAATAAGGGTCGTGAGTCTGCCGCCAGGGCAGCTCACGACCATTCTCACGGAACCATTCCAGCAGTGTCGGTGCAAATGATTCCATCAGATGACGTGCAGGCCGAGGAACACCATCAGACCATTCATCAGGATCCAGAAGATGGCGAACGGCATGGTCTTACGCATGATGTCACCGTCCTGACCCTCCATGTCGCAGGCGGCAGTGGCGATGGCGATACTTTGCGGTGAGAGCAGCTTACCACCCTCAGAACCGGCACAGTTGGCGGCAGCCAGCCAGTTGGTCTCGTTACCTGTCACGCCGAAGAACGTGCCAGGATTGGTCAGTCCGAGGTCGGCAGCGGCAGTGGCCTGCAGCTTACCGAAAAGGATATTGGCATTCGTAGCCGATCCTGTAACGAAGGTTCCGATAGATCCGATCAGAGGAGCGAAGAACGGGAAGGCACTACCCGTCAGCAGCACGAGCCCCTTGGCGATGTCGTTCGTCATACCCGTATTGTTCATCAGCATGGCCATCGCCACGAGGCAGCAGATGGTGACAACGGTCTTCTGCAGGTTGATGGTGGTCTTGGCCAACAGCTTCATCAGCTTGCCGAAACTCATGCCCTGAATCAGACCACCGATAACGGCACCAAGGAAAATCATCAAGCCAGCGTTCGACAGCCATCCGAACTTAAAGGTATTGCCGATGACGGGCATATCGAACTTCGTTACCAGCGTATTATTCAACAGTTCGTTGATTGGCGGTACTATCTTACTCGAGATCAGGATAAAGAAGATGATGAGACCATAGACGCTCCAGGCCTTGAGGGTCTTCACCATACCAAACTTCTTCTTCTCGACAATCACCTCATCGGCAGGATTCTCGTCCTTGATGAACAACTTATTGTAGATCAGCATGGCGATAATGGCAGCCACAGAGCCAAGGATGGCAGGTGTCTCCGGACCAATGAAATGGGCGCAGCAGAACTGCACGATGATGGAGAAGCAGCCCACGAAGAGGGCGATGGAGATGTTCTTCATGATCTTCGTGCGATCGGTCATCATCAGGATGAGGAACGGGGTGATGAAGAACATCAGCGAGAGCTGCAGGATGATGAACGTAGCCACCTCGCAGAGCTCCTCTGGCGTGGCCACACCACTGGCAGCCACCTGATTGGCAAGTGTCGTGGCAGGAAGACCCACAGCACCGAAGCCCACGGCCACCGTATTGGCCACCAGACAGATGACAGCAGAGAACATCGGCTTGAAGCCCAGTCCGATGAGGATGGCAGCAGGGATAGCCACAGCCGTTCCAAAGCCCGCCATACCTTCGAGCACACCACCGAGGCCCCATGTCAGCAGGAGCACCAGCAGACCCTTGTCGGAGGTCATCTGTATGAACTGTGCCTTGATGGTCTCTATCTCCTTCGTCTCACAGAGGATGTTATAGCTGAAGATGGCACAGATGATAATCAGGATAATCGGGAAACATGCCTTCAGGAACCCCTCGACGACAGACCAGATGGTGATGCCGAAAATGGATACGTCAGCATACTTGGCAGGGATGATGCCCATGGCAGGAACAGCGCACAAAGCCAGGAAGATTGTTACGACAAGGGTGATCATAGCACTCTTGTAACCAGACACTTTGAAGCCCATCATCAGAACGATGAGCAATACAATTGGGATTACCGAAATTAATGCCGTCATAGGGTCCTTAGTTATTTTGATGAATATTATATAAGTTTTGCCGACAAATTTACGAAGAATATCCCATAGTGCCACACATTTTTAGTGAAAAAAACAAAAACAACGAAAATCTGTAAACAATAAACCATCAACTATAAACTATTTTTCGTATATTTGCGCCATAATCAATGACTAGATGCTTATGCTGAACCAATTTCTATCCGACCTCAGACAGTTCATGCCGTCTGACCGTATTTACACCGATGAACTCCGTACCCTCGGATGGGGAACGGACGCCAGTTTCTACCGCCAGATCCCGAAAGTCGTTCTCCGTAGCGATGGCGAGGAGGAGATTTCGAAGATCGTGCGCCTCTGCCAGAAGCACAAACTGCCCTTCACCTTCCGTGCCGCCGGTACCTCGCTCTCAGGACAGAGTTGTACCGACAGCGTGCTCATCGTAGCAGGCAAGCATTGGGAAAAGTATGAGATCGGCGAGAATCAGGAGACAATCAAGCTCCAGCCTGGCATCGTGGGGGCCCGTGTGAACGAGCTCCTGAAGCCCTACGGCCGTGTGTTCCCGCCTGACCCCGCCAGCATCGGCTCTGCCATGGTGGGCGGTATCGTGATCAACAACGCCTCGGGCATGAACTGCGGTGTGCATGCCAACAGCGACCGTATGATGGTCTCCGCACGTATCATCCTCACCGACGGCACCGTGCTCGACACCGGCTCAGCGGAGAGCCGTGAAGCCTTCCGAAAGAGTCATCCGGAGTTCCTGAAGAAGATCGAGTCCCTGCGCGACCGTGTGCGAGCCGACGAGGAACTGGCCTCGCGCATCCGTACCAAATATAGTATCAAGAACGTGACGGGCTTGAACATCCGTCCGCTCATCGCCTACGACGATCCCTTCGACATCATCGCCCACTCGATGGTGGGCTCGGAGGGTACGCTCGCCTTCCTCTCTGAGGTGACGATGAAGACCCTCCACGACTATCCCTACAAGGCCTCGGCCATGGTCTATTTCCTGACGATGAAGGAGAGTTGCGAGGCCGTGGTGGCCATGAAGAAGCTGAAGGCTGGCGACGAGGACCTGAAGATGAGTGCCGAGCAGCTGATGGTGAAGAGTGCCGAAATGCTCGACTACAAGTCGCTCAGCTCCGTCGATGATCCCGTTTACCTGCAGTACAAGCAAGATGTGGATGCCGGCAAGATAGAAGGCGTGGAGCCAGGCGACTACCACAACCTCACCGCCATCCTCACCGAGACGAAGGGTGTCACCCACATGCAACTGCTCGACAAGATTGAGAAGATCAAGGAGTGTCTCGGTCAGTTCCGCCTCTATATCCCTGCTGAGTTCACGGAGGATCCCAAGGTTTACGGCAAGTACTGGGCCATCCGCTCAGGCATCTTCCCCAGCGTGGGCGGCACAAGACCAGTAGGCACGTCGTGTCTCATCGAGGACGTCGCCTTCCCCATCGAGAGTCTGCCGGAGGCTACGGTGAAGCTGCAGAAACTCATTGCCGACCACGGCTACGACGACGCCTGTATCTACGGCCACGCCTTCGAGGGCAACTACCACTTCATCCTGAACCAGAGCTTCGCCGACGAACACGAGGTGGCCCGTTACGCAGAGATGATGCGCGCCGTGGCGAAACTCGTCGTCGAGGAGTACGACGGCTCTCTGAAGGCCGAGCACGGCACAGGCCGTAACATGGCTCCGTTCGTGAAGTACGAGTGGCGCGACAAGGCCTATGAGGTGATGAAGGAACTGAAAGCCATCTTCGATCCAGAAGGCCTTCTGAACCAGGGCGTCATCTTCAACGACGATCCCGACTGCTTCATCAAGTGTTTGAAGCCGTTGCCCGTGCTCGACTTCGACTTCAAGAGCGTGCCCGACGGCGGCCACTACTTGATGGATCCGAAGCTGTCAACGGCCAAGGAGACCATCGAACAGGTAAAGCGTGCCAACAAGTGCATCGAGTGCGGCTTCTGCGAGGTGAACTGTATGTCGTGCGGACTGACGCTCTCAAGCCGCATGCGTATCGCCGTGCAGCGTGAGATACGCGAACTGGAGGCCACGGGCTCCAACCCCCAGCGCCTGGCCACGTTGAAGAAACAATATAAGTATTACGGCGATCAGACCTGTGCCACCGACGGCCTCTGCTCCACCTCGTGTCCGATGAAGATCAATACGGGCGAGCTTACGCACCTCATCCGTCAGATGGACATGAACAACAGCACGCTGGGCTATCAGGTAGGAGAGTTTGCCGCCAACCACATGGCAGGCATCAAGAGCAGTCTGCGCATAGTCCTCGACGTGGCCCATGCCGCCCACGTCACCCTCGGCCCCACACTGATGACCACCGTCTGCCGTACGATGAACAAGATGGGCCTGCCCCTCTGGACCACTGCCATGCCAAAGAAGAAGCGCCAGCCCAAGAAGTCGGATCTGACGCAGTTCATCATCGAGAAATCCATTCCTCATAAAGAGGAGGAGCACTCTCCTCTGAAGGTCGTCTACTTCCCCAGCTGCATCAATCAGACCATGGGTCAGTCGAAGCAAGGCGGTAAGATCCACGACCTGGTCGACGAGGTGATCCAGCTCATGGCGAAGGCCGGCTACGAGGTCATCTTCCCAGAAGGCATGCAGAAGATGTGCTGCGGACAGATCTGGGAGTCGAAGGGTATGCTCGACATTGCCGACCGCAAGAGTGCCGAACTGGAGCAGGCGCTGTGGGAGGCCTCCGAACACGGCAAGTACCCCGTGCTCTGTGCCCAGAGCCCCTGTCTGCACCGCATGAAAAAGGTGATGCATAAGATGAAACTCTACGAGCCTGCAGAGTTCATCATGGACTATCTCGTGCCACGTCTCGACTTCCACCCCATCGACCGTCCCATCGCCCTCCACATCACCTGTTCTACTCGACAGATGGGTGTGGCCGACGATCTCATCAACCTCGCCAAGATGTGCTCCACGCAGGTCTTCCTGCCCGAGGGTGTCGGCTGCTGCGGCTTCGCTGGCGACAGAGGCTTCACCTTCCCGGAACTCAACAAGTACGGTCTGCGCAAGCTCCGTCCGCAGATCGAGGCGAACCACATCGAAGTGGGCTACTCCAACAGCCGTACCTGTGAGATCGGCCTTGAGACGAACACAGGCATCCCCTACATGAGCATCGTCTATCTCGTCAACGAGTGTACGACGGCCAAGAAGCCGTAGTACACCCGTCAACGACAGAGGGCCAAAAAGCCATAGTACACCCGTCAACGACAGAGCAGTTCGCAGACCTTATCCTGGAAATCGCGCCCCTCGGCATTCTTCATCACTCCCTGGTTGATGATGCAGAAAGCCAGGAGGTGCTGATTGGCGGCCCGGCAGTAGCCTGCCAACGACGACACACCCGACACCGTGCCCGTCTTGGCATGGACGTTACCCTGTGCGGCCCCGCCCTTCATACGCTTCTTCAGCGTACCGTCAACGCCTGCTATGGGCAGTGAGGGATAGAGTACGGCCATGATATCACGCTTCAGGTAGGCGTAACGCAAAAGGCTGACCATGAGCTCGGGCGTCACGTAATTATACAGCGACAGTCCGCTGCCGTCGGCAATCCTGTAGGGCACATTCCTGACACCGGCCTTCGCCACAGTGCTCTTGATGATCTGGCGGGCGTGGGCTGCCGTGGCAGGACGCTTACCCATAGAGGCTGCTATCTGGAAAAACATCGACTCGGCAAAGAGATTGTCGCTCTCTTTCATCATCGGCTCGAGGACTGCATCCAAACGGTGCGAGCGCGAACAGATGAGCAACGCATCCTTGGGCAGATGGTCAGAGGTGCGAGGCGCCTCCACCACTGCACCAGACGCCTCGAGCGCATCAACGAAACTGTCTGCAAACCCGTCCTGCCTTGAGATGAGCAGGGGTGTCAGGTCGTCGTTGTCGTCATCCCAGCACCAGCCCTCGCCGTACTTCAAGTCTTCCTTGAACGACAGGTCGGTGACGATACGGCCTCGGATAGTATCTACATCCAACCGTCGCAGTGTCTGCACGAAGATCTGCATGTCGGTCTCGTCGAACAACGGATCCATGCCTCCCACGAGCCAGATGTCGCCAGTGAGCGTATGGTCTGAGATACGGCCTGTATAATATAAATAGGTGCGATAGTCATAGCGGCTGCCCAGCACATCGAGGGCAGTGATGCTCGTCAGAAGTTTCATGGTCGAGGCTGGACGCAGCGTCTGGCGTGAGCCGTAACGGTAGAGCGCAGAGTCGGCACTCAGGTCATAGACCATCAGTCCCAGTTGCGTACGCTCCATCAGAGAATCAGCTACAAGACTGTCAAGTGCGGCCCTCACGTTCTCAGGCCAGGGCAGCACCACCCTGACCGTATCCTGAGGCATCGGCGCCGCATCTCCGGCCACTGGCTGCCCTAACATATGAAAGCACTGGCTAACTGCCAGTGCCATTATCATAAGTTGTCTTTTCATTTCAATCTTCAATATTCAATCTTCAATAAAATCAATTTCTTCTGTATTTAGACACCAACCGCTTGATCGCCTTGTCGAGCGACTCAGAGGGTTCGATGATGTTATAATTGCTCCAATATGCCGGATCAAGGAAATACTCGACCTTGTCGTAGTAGGCATCGCGTGAGTCGAAAGAATTGCGGCTGGCTATGGGCTGCACGTTGTCTGACTGGCTGTCGGTGACGGCCATCTCGCAGGTAGCAGTAAACGATGTGGAGAAGAGTCTGCGCTTCCAGTCGCAGTTGAAGCGGAACACATTGCGCAGGTAACTGATGCGAGTCACACCGTCCTCGTAACGATAGTCGACCACCGTAGACAACTCCCTCGGCTTGAACCTCACGCCCAAAGGCTTCTTCACGAGCATCGTACGGGTGGCTTTCTCCTTGTCGCTCATATCGAGGTCGAGTTCTATCCGGGTGAAGGCCAGGCGCTCACAGTCGATATACAGCTTGCCGTGGTAGAGGGCGTATTCTGTCACAAGATTAGGCTTCATAACCACCACATACTGCTGACGGTCGTTGATGAACTCTGGCGTGTCCATGGTGAAGCTGTAGAAGTCGAGCTCCTCTTTATTGAACAAGAATTCGCGATTCTTCACCAGATCCATGATGACGGCCTGCACGGGTCCGCCAACCACTTTCACACCGAGTGTGTCACCCTGTTTCTGACTGAGCAGACGGCGACCTTTCACAATGGCCACACGGTCGCGAGTAGTACCACGATTGTAGGGGGTCTTGTACATATCCTCCACACCCTCGGCCACATAGATATAGTGACGACGCTTCATGGCCGTCTCACGGTAGAAGCCCTTCAGCAGCTCAGGTACCTTACTGTAGTTCTCTGGAATCTTATCTATGGCGATGTCAACCAACTCACGCGGATCCCTGTTTCTCACGACGATCTCACGCAACTGGATGGCAGTAGGCACCATGCGGATGGTGAGATTCTCCAGACTGCGGTCGCCAGACTCCTGCCGGCTGACGGGAATCTTCCTGGTCTTATAGCCAAGGTGAGACACTTGCACTGCCTTCGGGTTGCCGTCCAGTTTCAAGGTGAACACCCCGTCCTCGTTGGTCACCACCGACACTCTGCCCGCCGAGACACTCGCCTGACGCAATTTAGCACCGGTCCTGTCGTCAACGACTGTCCCGCTCACCACCACCTGCTGGGCAAGCATCGCCAGAGGGGCGAACATCATGGTTAAAAGTATCAGTCTCTTCATCTTCGTCTTGGTTTTTGTGCAAAGATACGAAAAAAACTGAGACATAGTACCTTTTTTAAGACATAATAACAGACTAATAATCATTTTTTTATAAAAAAGAACTACCTTTGCAGCAGAATAACAAAAAATGTCAAGTATGGTGTACAAATATGACTTTCTCGTGATCGGTGCCGGCGTGGCAGGCATGAGCTATGCCCTGAAAGTGGCAAGGGCCAACAAGGGCAGAGTGTGTATGATCTGTAAAACCTCGCTCGACGAGGCGAACACATCGTTTGCACAGGGAGGTGTGGCCTCTGTGACCAACCTCGAACTCGACAACTTCGACAAGCACATCGAGGACACGATGATTGCCGGCGACTACATCTCCGACCGCAAGGCCGTGGAACAGGTGGTGCGCATGGCGCCTGAGCAGATACAGGAGCTCGTAGAATGGGGCGTCAACTTCGACCGCAAAGAAGACGGCACCTTCGACCTGCACCGTGAGGGAGGACACTCCGAGTTCCGTATCCTCCACCATGCAGACGATACGGGTGCCGAGATACAGCGCGGACTGATGGAGGCCGTGCGCAAAAACCCCAACATCGACATCAAGGAGAACCACTTTGCCGTAGAGATCATCACCCAGCACCATCTGGGCGCAAAGGTCACCCGACGTTCACCATACATCCACTGCTATGGTGCCTACGTGCTCAATCCTGACACGGAGAAGGTAGACACCTATCTGGCGAAGGTTACCGTGATGTGTACAGGCGGCTGCGGAGCCGTCTACCTGACCACCTCCAACCCCGTCATCGCTACTGGCGACGGCATAGCCATGGTCTATCGCGCCAAGGGAACGGTACAGGACATGGAGTTCGTGCAGTTCCACCCGACGGTGCTCCACAACCCCAACGAGACGCACCCCGCCTACCTCATCACCGAGGCCATGCGCGGCTATGGCGGCATCCTGAAACTGCCCAACGGCGAGGAGTTCATGCAGAAGTACGACGAGCGTCTCTCGCTGGCACCCCGTGACATCGTCGCCCGTGCCATCGACAAGGAGATGAAGATCCACGGTATCGACCACGTATGCCTCGACGTCACCCATAAGGATCCCGAGGAGACGCGCCATCACTTCCCCAACATCTATCAGAAGTGCCTCTCGATGGGTATCGACATCACCACCGACTATATCCCCGTGCGCCCTGCCGCCCACTATATGTGTGGAGGCATCAAGGTGGATCTCAACGGCCAGTCCAGCATCGAACGCCTCTATGCTCTCGGCGAGTGCTCCTGCACAGGTCTGCACGGCGGAAACCGTCTGGCATCGAACTCGCTCATCGAGGCCGTGGTCTATGCAGAGACCGCTGCCCGCGACTCGCTCAAGCACATTGACCTCTACGATTTCAACGATCAGGTACCCAAATGGAACGATGAGGGTACGATGACCAACGAGGAGAAGGTGCTTATCACGCAGAGTGTCCGTGAGGTGAACCAGATCATGGCCAACTACGTGGGCATCGTACGCTCAGACCTGCGCCTGCATCGCGCCTGGGACCGTCTCGACATGCTCTACGAGGAGACGGAGAATCTCTTCAAGCGCGTGAAGGCCTCAAAGGACATCTGCGAACTCCGCAACATGATCAACGTGGGTTATCTCATCACCCGCTTCGCCCTCGAGCGCAAGGAGAGCCGCGGCCTCCACTTCACCACCGACTACCCCGTCCACGCCTACGACAAGAAATAAACAAGGACACGGGGAGCTGTTCGAATCCTCAAACGTTAATAATGCCTTATTTTCAGCGGAAACATAAAGATAAGTATACTTTTCCGCTGGTTATACGGCATTTTTTATTATATTTTCAGCGGATAAGAACAATAATCATTTTAGGAGGACATAGATATGTTAGGAGTTAATTCACCAAGAGAGCCGATTACACCTGAATTTTCAAGAGAGATTCGGGCTGCATTATGGCGTGCTATAACAGGCAACCTTACGCCAGAAGAAAAGGATGCCTTTCTAGCGTGCTTATTATTGGCAGAAGACGAAAAAAGTTCCCAAATATTTGCAGATTCCAAATAATATTACTACCTTTGCAGTCGATAAACCATTTTTAATTCTTAAAAACTTGTATTATGGAAAAGAAAGAGACAAAGAAAGGAAAGGTGATGGTAAAGGGTAAGAACAAGTACATACGGTTTGACTGGGCAGCGAAGTATATGCTCCGCTCAAAGGCGGACTTTGTCATCTTCGAGGGGCTCATCAATGTGCTTATCGGCGAGAAGATTGAGATTGTCGAACTGTTGGAGAGTGAGTCAAACCAAGTGAACAAGGACGACAAGTTCAACCGTGTGGACATCAAGGCGAAGGACTCCCAGGGGCGGATCATCATTGTGGAGATCCAACAGAGCCGTGAACTGGACTATCTGCAGCGGATGCTTTACGGTGTAGCAAAGACCATCACAGAACACATGGGCAGAGGGAAGAGTTATGAGAATGTGAAAAAGGTGTACAGCATTAACATTCTCTATTTCGACCTTGGCGAGGGAGCAGACTATCTCTATCACGGCCAGACCACGCTGATTGGCGTACATACCAAGGATACGCTGCAATTGACACAGCATGAGCAGGATGATCTGCATGTGGTGACTCCAGAGGATGTCTTCCCTGAATACTTCGTCATCCGTGTGAATGAATTCAACCAGTTGGCCGTCACACCTCTTGAGGAGTGGCTGGAGTACCTGAAGGATGAGTATATCCGTCCTGACACGAAGGTTCCCGGCTTGATGGAGGCGCGTGAACGTCTGGAGTATCTCAGAATGTCAGAGGAGGAGCGCCGTGTCTATGACAACTATCTTGACACGCTTGTCCGCGATACCGATGTCATGAAAACGAAATTGCTTGAGGCAGAAATACAAGGGCACAAGAAAGGCTTAGCTGAAGGACGCGCTGAAGGACGTGCTGAAGGACGCGCTGAAGGACGCGCTGAAGGACGTGCTGAGGGTGCAAAAATGCAATCAATAGAAATCGCACGTACCCTGAAATTAATTGGCAAAATGTCTATTGAAGAAATTGCGTCTGCCACCGGTCTTGATGCTGAGGATATTATAAAATTGTAGTTTTCTCTAATTCTACCCGAAAAGTAAAATATGTGGACAAAGTTTTCCTTTTTTTTGTTTTTTGTGTTAATAGTCCAAAATGCCGCCGCGCAAGATGTTGATTTTATGACTGTTGACTTTAATTCCGTGAATACGTGGCACTTTGAAAACGGTAATTTTGAAAATTCCGCTGACGGTTTTATCGTTCATAATTCAGAGGGTGAAGGCTCGGATTGTATTTATAAGGAGTTAACGGATTTTTCGACGGAAAAAGGCTCTGTTACTTGGACGGTGGATTTGATAACGGATTTCAAAAATTCAGGAAATAATAATTTTCAGATTTTTTTCTTAGCAAACCATGAAAATACTGATTATGAGGATTTTGAAGGTGTCGGCTTGGCAACGGGCGTTAAAAATTCGCTTATATTTATAAGGTGTAATGGCAAAAAAACTGAAACACTTTATACTTTCCAAGATGCGTTTTCGTCAGGAAGTTTTACTGTAATGCGCTCTGTTTCAGGTGTATGGTCTGTTAACGGCGAAACGGTTTACGATGACGGCGGTGCGCAATATCAGGCGGGGTATCTCTTGACAAAATTTAAATTCAACAAAACGGGTGCAAAAAAGTTTGCGTTTAAATTTTCTGAGTTTTGGCAAAAGTATGAAGAAAAGCCGGTTCATTACGAGGCGGAAATTTTTCAGGCAAAACCTTCCGAAATTGTTATCAACGAAATTATGGCTGATGTTTCGCCCGCGCCGTTTGCCCTGCCTGAAAAGAAATACGTTGAACTTTTCAACAAGTCCCGAAACGCTTTTAACATCAAAAATTATACTTTTGTAATCGGTCAGGACGACTTTACGCTCCCTGAAATGTGGTTAAAATCAAATACTTACCTTGTTTTAGACGACGAATTTATAAATACTGACAAACTTACGGTTTCGGGAAAGTTTTTGGCGTTGAAAAATGCTGACGGCAAGATTCTCGATTCGTTGACGTATTCCGTTTCTTTGTATAATGATGACGACAAAAAGTCAGGCGGATTTTCCATGGAAAGGATTGACCCCGAAAATACTTGTTATCAGCAAAACAATTGGAAAGCCTCTCAAAATCTTTCAGGCGGCACTCCGGGCGAAAAAAATTCCGTTTATAAAGTCCGTTCCGACAGCGGGATAAAAGTCGAAAAAACTTTTGCCGTGAATAAAAATCAGGCTTTGGTGTGGTTTAACAGCGAAATTCTTTCGGCGGACCTCGAAAATACTTTTGCAATTACCTCCGACAAAAAAGCGGTTTTAGTTACTTTTGAAGACGATTTTCTTAGCGGCAAAACTTACGAAGTTAAAATAAACAGGGCGCAAAATTTTTCTTGCAGTGTAATTGAAAATGTTACTGGAAAATTTGTTTATCAAAAGCCTGAATTTCAGGATATTGTGATTAACGAAATACTTTTTAACCCGAAAACAGGCGGAAAACGTTTCGTGGAATTTTACAACAATTCGGATTATGATTTTTTGCTTTACGGTTTGAGTTTCAACAGTTTAACGACCGAAAAATCCTGCACCGTAAACGATTTTCTGTTTCTTTCTCCGAGAGAATACGTTGTTTTGACGGCTGACACTTCGGATATTCAGTCAAATTATGATTGCGGCGGATTATTTTTACAAAACAAAAAGTTTCCGACACTTGACGAAAAAGAAGGAATACTTGTCTTGAAAAATATTGACGGCATAACTTTGGATTCGGTTTTTTATTCAAAAAACTTTCATAATAAGTTTTTAAGCAGTCAGGACGGTGTTTCGTTGGAAAGAGTTGATTTTCAGGACGGTAACAGTTGGCAATCAGCCTCTGAAAGTTACGGTTTTGCAACGCCCGGCAAAGAAAATTCCCGCGCCGAAATTTTTCAGCCCGAACTTCCGTCAGAATACAAAGATGAAATAACTGTTGAAAATCAGTTGTTTACGCCGCTTAATGAGGACAAAATGTTTACGCTTGTTTTTAATTTCAAAACTTCTGAAACTACCCTTAACATTTCGGTTTATGACGAAAAAGGGCGTTTTCAAAAAACTTTGGCTGACAACCTTGTTGCCGCAAAAAATGAAAGGGTTTCTTGGGACGGTCTTGATGAGGCTTCAAACCGTTGTAAAACAGGAATTTACATTGTCCTGATAAAGACTGCCGACTCTTTCGGTAATGCAAAAAATTATAAAAAAGTTTGCGTTATCGGTACGAAAAATTAAAAAAATATTTTAATTTTGGCGTTTGGTATTATCATTGTGGTATCTCGTGATAATGCATGTTAAAAAACAAAAATTAAAAAAGAAATGGATACAACCGTATTGAAATGTCCCGGCTGTGATTCTCCGTTGCCCTACAACGCCGAGAAAAAGTTGTGGAAATGCGAATATTGCGGTTCGGAGTATACGCGCGAGCAGATTTTGGAACTGACCGCCCAAAAATCCGACGCCGATATTGATATTAAAAAGCCTGAATATAAGGAAGATACTGAAATTCCCGAAGATCAGCCCGAACTCAATCTTTACCGCTGTCAAAACTGCGGCGCGGAAATGGTTGCCGACCAAAATACGTCGTCTACTTTTTGCGTTTACTGCGGAAGTACGGGTATTTTGAAGTCAAGGCTCGAAGGCAAATTCCGTCCGAAATATATCATTCCGTTTTCAAAAACCAAAGAAGACGCTATTGCGGCTTATAACGGTTTGAGAAAAGGTCGTTTTCTTGCGCCGAAAGAGTTTGGTGACCAAGCAAACATCGAAAAAATTACAGGCGTTTACATTCCGTTTTGGCTTTACGACGGCTTTTCACAAGGCTTGGTAGAGGGCGAGAGACACGTTAAAACTTCTTGGCGTTCAGGTGATTACGTTTATACAAAAACTGACGTTTACCACGAACTCAGAGCGGGAAGCGAGGCGTTTGAAAAAGTTCCCGCCGACGGCAGCGAAAAGTTTGACGACGATTTGATGGACTCAATCGAGCCGTTCAAACTTGACGAGTTGGAGCCGTTCAACTATTCTTATCTGTCGGGCTTTTTGTCGGAAAAATACGATGTCGGGGCTGAGAGCGACGAAAAACGCGCAAGTCTCAGAATGAACAATTCTTTGAAAGAGTCGTTGTATTCCACGATTAAAGGCTCTCTTATATCGCCGACCGAAAGGATTAACTGTTCGATAGACAAAGTCGAGTACGCTTTGCTGCCGGTTTGGATGCTCAACACCTTTGTAAACGGCAAGGCTCATACTTTTGCGATGAACGGTCAGACGGGAAAAATCGTCGGCGATATACCTATTGATCCTAAAAAGTCAATAATGTTCCTTTTGTTTCTGATTGCATTGGGTTTCGGCATCGGTGCGTTGGTTGATTACCTTTTCTTTTAACAAAAAAGGAGGAAAAAAATGAAAAAAATATTTTCAATTATACTCTTGATTTTCGTCAGTTCAGTAGTTTTTGGTCAGACTGACAGATATTCAAAAGGAGAGAGAAGTGAGAGCAATCCCCGCGTAACCAAATTTCCAGTAACGTCTCAAAACATAGATTACGTTCTTGCAACGCCATACGTTGATACATCGTACAAGATTTATGATTATGCGGAACTGCTTTCGGAGTCGCACCGCAGGGATATTCAAAAGCGTTGCCGTGAGTTTGTCAACAAGACGGGGATTGACATTGCAATCGTGATTGTAAACGGAGTCGAATGGCATTCGTTTGGCGGTTTTACGTCTCAGGAGTCTTTTATTCACGACTTTTACGATTACAACGATTTCAAGCCGGACGGAGTAATGATGCTTTTGAATCTTGATAATGGAGTTTCGTCTCATCATTCTATTTTTGATGCAGGAAAACTCTATGAAGATTA
>JAEEGK010013662.1_pt1 | contig 18266 bp, 14 predicted proteins | sample 8958771 | NCBI WGS metagenome assembly JAEEGK01 (sample SAMN16246547, study PRJNA631951) | gut metagenome | biome: gut microbiome; feature: rumen; material: SC-attached | host: Bos | place: Iran: Karaj | collected 2018-10
CAATGCGGAAGTCGCGTACTGGTAGGTTCTGTGCGAAGGCTGTTACCGACGCGAGAATTATGATTGATATTAATGCTATATGTTTCATTTTGCGTCGATTTTAATAGTTGTTCCTTAATGCTGTCCTGAATCCAATGCTGAAATAGTAGTCGAGAGGTTTGTCTGCGAGGCTGTACATCGATATTCCTGCAAACCACTGCATTCTGTTCACGGGGTTCATTTCGTAAATAAACTGGAAGTCGAACTGGTCGCGAGGATGAACGAAGCAGTCGGGGGTTCCGTATGAATTGTATCCGTTTGCTGCATCTAAAAATACCAATATTTCAGGAGAAAGATTATACCTTGCCATCACTTTAAACTGTTTTATCTGGTACGAAAGTACAGAGGAAAATAGATAGGTCTCCCGATTCTTTGGTATAGTAAGAGATTGCCCGTAGTTTGAGTTTATAATAAATTGTGTATAATAATCTGGGTAGCCGATATGGTGTTTAAGAATGCGTGAGGCGTCCAAGTTGCATTCTAGTTGAATATACAGACCTTTTACATTGAGTAGGTTATGGTTTTTGTATCCTATTTGAAAATCAAAATTAAGAAAGGCGTTATAAATGTCCATAACAGCCTGCGTGTAGAAAATTCCAATTTTCGGATGTTCGTACATAACATTTGCGCCGAATCGTGCATTGGTATTGTCGGCAAAGATAGGGTAGAAGAGTCTTGCTACAGGAATTCCCTGTGCAAGTCCTTCCCAGAATGTCTTGTTCTTGTGGTCGATTACGCTTTGCTCGAAGAATGTGAATTGCCAGCCATTTTGTGGGTTGAAAATCATCATGTTGTATGTTGCAACCTTGCTTACTTTGTCGGCTGTTTCTACATTTGTATCGAATCCGGAATATTGTATCAACCTAGTAACCAAATTCACATATTCCCATTTCCCAAACTTGACGCTTGTCTTCACATACGGCATTGGTGCGGCGTAGTCGGAAAGTATCATCGAGTGAAGTCCGTCACCGATGAAAAGTCGGTCGTATCCGAGTGTGAAGTTTAGGCATTTGATTGGGCGGAACGAAACATTTCCGTAGGCGTTGGCGTAGTCGAATTCGGAGAAGCCGTTGAGTTTCTTCACGCGTGCATATCCGGGAATATTGCCCTTTATTCGGTAAACTTCTGCCATGTATGCTGGCAGTACAGCCTGATTTTCGTATATGCTTGTGTTCAGATAGACATATTCGCTGAGCTTTACATTTACTATCGCACCACGCGTGTTGGTGTAGCCGTTGATTCCTACTGGATTGTTATGGTCGGTGAGGTCGTTTAGCCTATTGTAGCGGAAATCGAAAATTGGGTCGAAATAGACCTTGTATTTTTCGTTGCCTATAATAAATAGGTGTTCGTGGAACAATTTGCGGACAAACCAGTTCTTCTCGACCTTGTCGTTCTTCGGGAAAATAAGGCTGTCGTAAACTTCGTTTTCGACGCCTGTTGCTGGACGAATAGCTGTATTTATTCCTTTGAAATATATTTCGTTGTCGCGTAGGTTCTGGAAATGCCCTATTGTGAAGTCGTCCTGCGCAAAGGCAGGAACGGCGAGTAGGATGGCAAGAAAGTATAGTAGTGCCTTTTTTCTCATAAAAAATTATTTTGCGCCAAAGGTAGTCATTTTTTTGTTTGGTATTAGTTCGTAATTGCATAATTTTGCGGAGTATGGAAAGTATAGTTGAATGGTTGAGTTCGCATATGTTGCCTTGTTTCCACAAGCAGTTGTTCGGTTTTAGCTGTCCTATGTGCGGCTTTCAGCGAGGGATAATACTTTTGCTACAAGGCGATGTGTGGGGGAGTATAGTTTGTTTTCCGCCTCTGGCTGCATGGTTCTTGACCTTGCTTGCCTGTATAGTTCTGTTTGCAACAAAAAAGATGACAAAACGAATAGGTTGGATAATAGTTTGGGTTAATCTTGCCGTTTTCCTGTTCAACTGGGTATATCAGAATGTAGCATTCTGATGATGTTTTAGCGGCAATAAGTTGTAAATTAACAGAATAATGTTGCGAAAAAATATTCATGTATTTTTATACAATGTGGCATGATTTGTTTAATTTTGCGAAACTAAATTTTAAAATATTAATAATATGACTGATCAGATTCAAAAACAGAATGCACCGTATGCAGTAGCTGCATTGGTATTAGGTATTTGCTCCATAGTATTTGGATGCATGTTCGTAGGTTTAGTATGTGGTATAGTAGGTCTTGTTCTTGCAAAGAAAGGAACAGATGCATATAATGAGGCTCCAGATCAATTTACAGGTGACGGTATGCTGAAGGCAGGTAAGATAACATCTATAATTGGTATTATTCTCAGCGCTTTGTATATCGTTTACTGGGTTATCTGGGTTGCAATACTTGGAACAGCTTACGCAAGCCTTTGGTCATCACTGATGTAAACCGAAGTTTGTTTATGTAAATTACAAAAAGTCCGGCCCAATGGTCGGACTTTTCTGTTTTGTATGGAGACGCAATGCATTCATCGCAAATCAATTGCACCGCTACAATCATTGAATTGTTAAATTATTGAACCTTTAGCTCAGCGTAGCTGAATCATCAAATCGTTAAACATTGAACGTTAAACATTGAACCAGAACGGCGTAGCCCTCAACGAAGTTATATTTGAAACGGTCGCAACAAAAAGGGGCTAAAAGTCTAACAGGTAGACAGGCTAGCAGCCATGACGAAATAACGTTTAGTACGTTAGGGCTTCAAGCCTGCAAGCCCCAAAACCAGAAACGGCGCAGCCATTCAAACAGGCGCAGCCCTTACATAAACATTGCCATTACATAATATGTAAGCATACCGATTGCTGCGCTGACGGGGATTGTTATAATCCATGCAACTATGAGTTCGAGGGTAACTCCCCAGCGTACTGCCGAAAGCCTTTTTGTAGAACCAACGCCCATGATACTTCCCGAAATCACATGTGTGGTGCTTACTGGAACGCCAAGGTGCTGTGTTATGAAAAGTGTTATTGCACCTGCTGTCTGTGAGCAGAAGCCTTCAACTGGGGTTATCTTGGTAATGCGGTTGCCCATAGTCTTTATAATCTTCCAGCCGCCCGACATTGTGCCTATTGCAATTGCCGTAATACAAGCTATTGGAATCCAACTTGGTGCTCCTGTGAGGTTTGCTCCTGAACCGGCATTGGTTATTGTATCGGGTTGGAGCCATTCGCTTAGTCCGTCAAAGCCATATTGAGAGCCGTATGCTATCATTGCACAGGCTATAAGACCTATTTCCTTCTGAGAATCGTTGAGACCGTGTCCAATGCTCAGGCATGCAGACGAAAGCAGTTGCAGACGCTTGAACCATTTGTCGGCTTTGTGTGGTTTGGCTTTGCGGGCAATCCAGTATAGCAGTATTGTTATCAGGTTGCCACCGATGAATCCGATAAGTGGTGCAATAAAAATGAAAAGAGCTATATATCCGACTGTTGACCAATGTACAGCTTCCCAGCCTTTGGCGGCAACGGCAGCTCCCGTAAGGCCACCGATTAGTGTATGAGATGAACTGGATGGTATTCCTTTCCACCAGGTTATAAGGCTCCAAGTAATAGCAGCGACAAGACCGGCTATCAGCAGGGGCATTGTTACGTATGCTTCTTCTACTGTTTTTTGAACGGTGTTGGCGATGTTGAATCCAAGTATGTATTCGGCAATAAAGAAAGCAACAAAGTTGAAGAATGCCGACCAGATTACAGCTTGGGTAGGGGAGAGAACTCTAGTTGAAACTACTGTAGCAATGGAGTTTGCGGCATCGTGGAAGCCGTTTATGAAGTCGAAGACTATGGCGAGGACAATAATTGCAATTAGAAAGCCCATTCTATGCGTATTTTACGATTATGGTCTTTATTATCTTGCCAACATGCTTTGCCATGTCGGTGGTGCGCTCCATGTGCTGTACTATTTCCTTGTTCTTGATGATTTCCTTTGTGTCGGTTTCTTCCTCGAAGAGGTTTTTGACGAAGTTTTCATAAATTTCATCGGCTTCCTGTTCAAGGTCGTGAAGGAGTTCGCATTGCTTGAGAGCAACCTCGGGCTTCTTGTTTATTGTATTGAGTTCATGCAGAGAAATGTTGATTGCGTTGCAACATTCGCTGATGATTTCTGTCATTCGAACCGAGATTTCTGGAATATGCTTCGGACGGAATAATAATATTCGTTTAGATGTGGAATTAATGAAGTCGAGCGTGTCATCAACGGTTTCGCAGAGGCTGTGTATATCCTCGCGGTCGAATGGTGTGATGAACGACTTGTTGAGTTCTTCGTATATTTTTGCTATTTCAGCGTCCGACTGGGTTTCGCACTCCTTTATTATCTTGTAGTCGTTTTCCATTTCTTCAAACGACGGCTTTTTTATCAGTTCGGCTTGCTTTTTTGCAGCTGTTGCTAAAAGTTCACCTATTTGATTAATCATCGGGAAGAACTTGTTCTCCTTGGGTTTCAGTGGTGAAAAAATAGAATTAATAGACATTTTCCTTTTTATTTTTTGTGGTGCAAAAATATTTTTTTTTCACTTTTTTTGCAATACCTATTTTTGTCATTTTGGGGTGAAAATATGGCAAAAAGTTACTTTTTGACCATTATTTTTCTGATATACAAATGATTTCGACTATTGTGCCGACCATGCATATACTTGCTGCCAAAGGTTTAGCTTCGTATTTTACAAATACTTCTTTGCCGTCTTCAAGTTTTATGTTGTCGAATTTTTTGAGGTTTGTCGGCTCAAGTTTTTTTCCGTTGTCGAGGACTAGTACCCACGAACAACCATCCAATCCGGTGAGGTTTTTCAATGTGGCGTGTACACTGTCTGGGCATTGAGAAATATTTTCCTTCGTTTCGGATTGACTTTCAATTGAGGTCAAAGGTTTGCTACATGATAGAATCGTGCAGCAAACCAATGCTATTGCAGCCATGTGACTAAAGATTTTCGTACCAAGCTGCATTTTCTTGATAAATGTTATAGTATGAATTAAATAGTTCGTTTCTTTCATTCTTTTGGAATAAAGAGATGATTTTGCCCATGGTTGCAATGTTCAGCTGGATTTCCTGGGCATTTGTGTTTACTTTTTGTTTATCGAGCGTCTTGTAGTATCCAAGTTCTGTGAGGACAATTTCTAAACTTTCGGTAAGTATGCTGTCGGCAATTTCAGATTCACCAGCCTTATAATAAGCTTCGGCATATTCGCAATCGAAATAGGTTATAGGATACATAGCAGGAGGCATTATAGAGTCGCATCTTGCCAGTACTTCCTTTGCCTTGTCGGTTTTGCCTTCCTTTACGAGAGCCTTTGCAAGTTCGCCGAAATTGTTCCTTATCTTTACAATCTTGGTTGTACGAAGTATGGTCTGGTCAACATATACATTAGGGTCGTTGATGTTACCCCAAGTGTAAACATTCATCAGGTTGTTGTACATGATGTCGGTGTTGATGTCGCTATTGGCAACACCTTCTGGAGCCTTTGCTTTTTTGTTCATCGGGGTGAGCCTGTATGCAAAGCCTTCGTTGTGGAAGTAGTTGTCCAAGTTAAGCGTGTGGCGGCTACCGAGCGATGTGATGTAGATTGGACGTTCCCATTCGTTGGTGTTCAGGAGGTCGAGAATCATCATTTCGTTCTTGAGCAGATAGTCCCTGTTGAGGTCGAAGTTGATAACTGTATCGAAGTAGACTTCTGTTTCGTCTGCTGTATCCTTGTAGTATCCTGGATATACGCAGCCGTACTCGATGACTTTCTTCGGGTCAGCCTTTAACGAGACTTTTTTCGACGGGAAGAGATAATAAGTGTCGTCCCCAGTTTTTACTACATTCTTGTCATCAATTATGTAGTCCAAGAACTCTTTCAGTGGCATGAATCCCTTGTCTTTGCGGCGAGAATCGATCATCAGCTGGTCGCGTGTGTTCGGCTCGTACTTGATGCGTTCGATAGACAGTGGCATTGGCTTTGCGTCGTAGCTTGCGCACTTCATCTGGTCGATGTACCAGTCGGATGCAAAGTAGGGCAGACAGCAAATCTTAACGTCTGGTCTTATGCCTTCAACTTCCTGAGCGTACCAAACAGGGAAGGTGTCGTTGTCGCCGTGGGTGAACAGGATTGCATTCGGAGCGCAGGTTTCGAGGTAGTTGCGTGCGAAGTCGTGAGCTGCATAGCGGTTGCTACGGTCGTGGTCGTCCCAGTTTTGTTCGGCCATGATGTAAGGCACTGGAGCGCAAATAAGCAATGCAACTATTCCAGCGACAGCACCCGGAGTGAACTTCTTGAAAAGTTCATAAATTGCAGCTGCGCCAAGTCCAATCCAAATTGCAAAGGCGTAGAACGAACCAGCATATGCGTAGTCACGTTCACGCGGCTGAATAGGTGTCTGGTTGAGGTAAACAACGATTGCTATACCAGTGAGAATGAAAAGCAAAGAAACAATCCACCAGTCCTTTGTGTTCTTCCAGAGCTGATACAAAAGTCCAATGAGACCGAGTATCAATGGAAGCATGAAGTAGCGGTTGTGTCCCTTGTTGTTCTTCAGGTAGTCGGGCAGGAGGCTCTGATCGCCGAGGCGAGCGTTGTCCCATGCGTCGAAACCTGTAATCCAGTTGCCGTGGATTGTGTTGCCGTGTCCCTGAATGTCGTTCTGCCTTCCTGAGAAATTCCACAGGAAATAGCGCCAGTACATCCAGTTGAGCTGGTAGTTTACGAAGAACTTTATGTTGTTTAGTCCTGTCGGTTTCTTCTGAGAAGCTTTCATTCCGCCAAAATCCTTGTAAACAGAAATATGTTCGGCTTCGCGGCTGTACATACGCGGGAATACCCTGCATCCGTTAGCTTTGAAAACTGGCTTAAACCTATGACCTACGCAAACATACTTGTCGCCACGCTTGGTGTATATTTCGGTAGTGTTCTCGTATTTCTCGAATTGTGCGTTGAAATCCTGTCCGTAGAGCAGAGGACGGTCGCCGTATTGTTCGCGGTTGAGGTATGAGAGCAGGTTGAACATATCTTCGGGATTGTTCTGGTTCATTGGCGGGTTGGCGTTAGACCTTATTATTATTATGGCGTAGCTTGAGTAGCCGATAATAATCATTGTAAGGAAAATCATTGCTGTGTTGAGCAACGACCTGTGCTTCTTGGCGATGAACTTTATCAGGCAGAAGACCATTGCTGCGATTACCAGGATGTTGACGAAAGTGTTTCCTGTGAAAAGCAATGCACCGGTAAGTATCATCGACAATGTCGGGAATATGGTGTTTAGAATGACATTGTTGCTCTTCTGTGTGAAGAAAATGCTGAGAACCAAGCAGGCGATTGTCAGTATTGTCCATACGATAAGTCCTGTGTTGAACGGAGCTCCGAAAGTGTTGGTAAACAGAAGTTCAAACTTTGAAGCGACAACGGCAACGCCTGGTATTATTCCCCACATTATCACAGCGATAGCAAGCAATGATATGATGCCAGTAAGCATGAATCCCCAGAATCTGAGAGCGCTTGTTTGTGGCTTGAACTTTCTGTAGTATACAACAAATGCGATAGCAGGGAGTGTAAGCAAGTTAAGCAGGTGAACGCCTATTGCCATACCTTCCATAAGTCCGATGAGCAGAATCCATCTTCTAGATGTCGGGTCTTCGATGTCGGAGTCGTACCACTTGGTTATTGCCCAGAATACAATTGCCGTGAAGAACGACGAGAAGGCGTAAACTTCACCTTCTACAGCCGAGAACCAGAAGGTATCGGAGTATGTGTATGCTAATGCGCCTATCGTGCTGCATGCCAATATTGCGATAGTGTTACCGACATTGTATTTGCCGTCCTTTGCAATGAGGTGCTTTGCAAGGAAAGTAATTGTCCAGAAAAGGAACAATATTGTGAATGCACTTGCCAAAGCCGACATCGAGTTTATCAGCATGGCTACCTGTTCGGGTCCAGATGCAAACATTGCAAAGAATCTTGCTATTACCATGAAGAACGGTGCTCCAGGCGGGTGACCGATCTGCATTTTATTTGATGATGAAATGAATTCACCGCAGTCCCAAAAACTTACCGTGGGTTCTATAGTAAGCAGGTAAGTGATTGCCGCTACTAGGAATACTACCCAACCGGTAATGTTATTCAGCAGTTTAAATCTTTTTTCTGTCATTTTTATTTAAAATTTTTCGAGGTGCAAAGATAGTGCTTTTTTGTGGTAAGAGGAAATTATAAATGATTATTATTTGCCACGCTCGTGTTGGTTAATTGTTTCAATAATCTTCGCAGAATCGAAATCCTTTGCGATGATGATATTGTTTTCGTCAAGCAGGTATAAGCGTGGCGACTTGAAGGTGCCGTAATCGACATCGTAAGTGCTGACAGTTTCAGGGTCGCTCACGTTTATCCAGTCGAGTTCGTTGTCGGCAACATATTGCTTCCACTGGTCGTACTCGGCTTCGGTGTATACGGCAAAGACTTCAGCGCCCATTGATTTCAGCGTGTGGTAGTCGGCTTGTATGTAGCCAACTTTCTCGATACAGACTTCGCATTCCGAATCCCAGAAAACTAGAATTTTGTATTTCGATTTCAGTCCGTACAATGAACGGTCGGTTCCGTTTTGGTCGGGAAGAACAATGTCTTTGCCTTTCATTCCAATAATGTTGGATTTGGTGTTGTTGTATCTCCACTTCAGCACCGAATAGTCGTAATCGCTCAACCATTGCGGTTTTTCTTTGTAGTATTGTTCGAACAGACTGCATGCCACATACTCGAGTCTTGGGTCGGGAGAATAATCATATAGGTAGTTTATGACTAGGTGGTCGAGTATATGTTCCCTTAATTCACTCTTGGGTGCGGTTTTGAGAATAAGGTGTTCGGCGAATGATGTGGCTACCATAACATTGTCGGCGTAGGCATCGATATTTTTTTCGCAGTATTTTTCAATAAATCGTCTGAACGAATATTCGGGGGTGTTTATTATTTCTGGATTTGAGAAGTCCAAGTCGGTTATTGGATTGCAGTCAGACATTTGTGCGGCATAAGTCATTTTATAAAGGTTATAAAGGAAATCACCTTTTTTCTGCCTTTTCATTTCTCGATGCAAAAAGTCGAGGTAGAGGCTATATATGCTGTCTATCTCTTTTTTCAAACCAAGAGAGTCTTTGCCTGAATATATGCCATATTTTAGAGATAATGATTTTTCTTCTAATTGTGTTCTGTATAGTTGTATTTTTTTCTGTGCCTCGTTGAACGATTTGCTTGTTTCGTCGCCGCTTATAGTCAGGTGATTTAATGGGTCGTCGCTGTCGGTGGAAAGAATTAGCGGTGTTTTGTTGTTGGCGAAATGGAAATCGAACAGTTTTTCACCTCTTGTCCATCTGTCTTTCTCTTCTGTATAGATATAGAGGTAGTATATTCCTCGTGGCAAATTGTTTGTTCCCTTGAATTCAGCGATTCCGTTCTTGCATTTTACAGAATCTAGCGTGTAGACATAAAATCCATGGTACTGGGCGAGATAAACGTATTGGTCGGGGAGTCCCTGTATCTCCACTTTAATGCTGTAAGCCTTTGCCGAAACGACAAAGGCTTGCAGTGTAAGTATTGTAAGAAGGATTTTAGTTAGTGTTCTTCTCATATTCTTCCTTCTTTTTCTCGAACATTATCAAATCCTTGATATTCTCTACATTCAGACGCTTGCCTACAATCTTCTTGTTCTTGTCGAGGACATAAATTACAGGTGTGCTGTAGATGTCGTAGTAGTCGCGGAACTTTGAATGGGGATACGGACCGTCCCAGACATTTATCCAGTGGTCGTCCTTGATGTCCTTGTCGTTGATGAATTTTTCCCATTCCTTCTTGTCGTATTGTGTGTAAATTGCAAATACTTTTGCATTCAAGTCTTTTAGAGTGTCGCGGAATTCATTTATAAGTTTTGGAACTTCCTTCTGGCAGTGTCCGCATGATGGTTCCCAGAATATCAGAATTGTAAAGTCGGCTTTGATGTCGTGGAGGTTGTAGTAGCGGTCGTCGACGCTTTGCATCCTTGTGAGGTTGTATGCGATGCTTCCAAGACGAGTTGGGGTTATTTTCTCTACTCTTTCTTTCAGCTTCGACATGAATGTGCTGTCTGCCCATGGTGCTTTTCCGCTAAGGTACCAGTCTTCGGCAATGGCAACAAACACGGCGTCGTAGCCCATTATTTTTGATTCCTCAAAATAGTTGAGCAGGTGAGAAAGAGTATATTGGTACATGAGAGTGTCCCCTTTCATGAGACCTTTTTCGTATGTCATCTGTATGACTTTATGGGCATCGACAATAAGAGAATCGGGAGACGGAACAACCATCTTTTCGAAATAGTAGTTCAACTTTGGTTCGTATATTGGCGTGCGGACAAGTCCTTCTTCTTCGAAGTCAATATAATCGAAGTAATGCTTTTTGTAGTACTTGTATTGGAAAGTAGAGTCAGTTATTACTCCGTTTTCATCGCGTGGAAAATCTGGAATTTCGACTTCATGCATCGAACGCATTATTGAGCCGAACAGAGTTCCTTTGTTTTCGTTTTCGACCTTTGTCATGTATTCTGTACGGCGCGTGTTGAGGTTACGCATCTTTTCGTATTCAACTTCTTTTGCTTCGGCATCGTCACCTGCTTTTTTGATAGCTTTTTCTATTTCATAGCGTTCTGTTTGCAGGTCCATCATGTGGCGCTGGTAGGTGTTGAAGGCTACATTTTCGGGACTGCCTTTTATTTTCATGTTTTTGACATAGTTCGACGTGTCGGTCTCTATTGAGAAGTTACGTTGTCCTTCCGGTCCCATCAGAAATTCGAAAAAATTCATGTTGCGCGATGGCATTACAACGAGGTAGATGCCCTTGTGGATTTCCTTGTTGCCCTTCATGACTCCGTGCCCGTTGGAGTCCATCTGTATTGTGTCGATGACATACTTCTTTTCACCAAAATGATGTCCTACGTATATCACGGTGTCGCTTACTCCTTTGATCGTGAATTCGATGTTATACTTGTAATTGCCGCTATTAGCCTTGCCTTTTTTCTGTGCGAATGTTGCTAAGCTGCATATTGTCATTACCAGGATTATAATGCCTAACTTTTTCATGACTTTCATTGTTTAATTCTAAACTGCAAAATTATCAAATTTATTGCAAAACTATCTTATAAAGATTTTAAAAATCTTAAAGAAATGTGAAGCGGTGTTTGGTTTGCTGCTTTGATGTGCGAACGATGTTGCAACTTTCTATATCATTGAATCATCTTTTCGTAAGTGCATTGTTGTTCATAATGTAGTTTTCCAGTCGTTTGTATAGTTGAAGGAACTTACTGAGGCTACTGTCGTTTGTGTATGGTTTTATTGAGAGCTTGTTTCCTGTTGTATCGAATTTGAATAAGCCCTCTTCGGTTATGTAATATTGCTTGTATGTGAAGCCGTGGAGATCGCGGTTGGCGTTGTAATGAGGAGAGAATGTGTTTGCTTCGAAGTTTGTGCAAGTGTCAAGTCCTGTGTTTAGCCATGCTTCATTTTGTGGTATGTTTATGTGGTAGCTGTTTGCCAAAAGGGACAACAATGTTGGAGCAATGTCCCTATGTGAGGCGATTGCTGGGAAGTTCTGTGCCGATTTTAGCATTGGCGACCAGATAATTAGAGGAACTCTGAGATTTTCTATTGAGTTTTTGTTGTCGGCGGCTACAAATCTATGGTCGCCTGTAATTATAAATATGGTATTGTTATAAGATTCGCACTCTCTGTACCCGTCAAAAAAAGAGCGAAGACAGTTGTCGGTATATACAAACGAGGCATATTCGTCTATTAGTTTCTTTATTTGTTGTTTTTCTGTGCTTTCCGACTGCATTTCGTTGTATTGTCTAGTATAATTCTCCTTATCGGGATAGTCGAACGGGTCATGTGTTGAAAGTGTGAGATATACATCGAGACGAGGTTCACATGCAGATTTCTTTACTTCGTCAAGTGAATGGTTTAGGAGAAATCCATCGGGGAGTCCCCATTTGCATCTTCCTTCTATGGTTTGGAATTCGGGCTTATCGTAGTACGTTTCCATCGAATTGCCTTCGGCAAATATGTCCATGCTGTCGAATCCGTACCATCCGCCGTAGAAGAATGTATTTTTGTATCCGTTGTCGTGCAAAATTGTGGCAAGTGTGTTGTAGGTAGGCGCATCGCGACGGTACGACAAGAAGCCTTTTTCTCCGAAAGGCAAGGCTCCAAGTATTGACGGCAAAACTCCAAACGTGCGTTCCGATGTCGAAAGGCAGTTTTCCCATACAAGTGCATGGTCAGACAGTGAGTCGAGGAAGGGTGTTGCCGATGTGACGGTGCTATTTTTGCCGCTAATGTATTTGCATAGGCCTTCGACTATAATTATTGCAATGTTTGGCTTGGTATCGCTCTTTTCAAAGTATGGCGAAAGTACGTCTGCTGTGTTGTCCTTGTGCAGAAAAGGGTAATGGTAGTCGATAAATTGGTATTCGGGGAAGTACGAGGCGAATTCTTCCGACATTTCCTTTAGTTCGCTGTCGGTGAACTCGATTATTGATTCGCCGCTGCGGAGGCTGTTGTACAGGTATACGGTTTTGCTTTCGATGATATAGTATTCCTTGTCGTATCTGAATTTTTCCTTGTCGAGCCCCGGGAAGAATGCACAACCAATAAATATTACCATCATGGTGATTTTTGCCCATGCTGGCATGCTGACTTTTTTTCTCGGTATTGCTGCGAATGTTATGGCAGCGATGACTATTGCTATGACAATCGGAATGTTGTACGGACTGTTTGCCTTTATGGTTACAAAAAGTTCGCGTGGCGAATATGCAGCGATGATGCTGTCGAGTGGTATATGTGTCGATGCAAAGTAGCCTGCAAGAAGCATTGATGTGCAAAGGTATGCTGCAAATATTATTCTTGTTGTGATGTTGGCTGCTTTTTGTGAGAATTGGCTGATTATTAGGTGTATAATAAAAAATGCTGCAACAATCCAGCCAATGTATGCTACGTCGACGGCAAAGCCAATGAGGTTGTTGACAGAGATCATGGCGTCGTAGTCTGTTGCAAGAAGTGCTATGCTTTCGGCAATTCTGACAGCGAACATTGCTTTTATAAGGGAAAGGCATTCAATGCAATAATCGTTTAGTGGTTCTGTCAGCCACTTTATTTTGCCTGTGAATCCTTTTCGCTCCATGTTGTCTTGCATTGCTAATAAAACTTGCCTGACGTTATTTTATTGTGAATAAATAAAAAAAACTGCAAGTTTTGCTCGCAGTTTTTCGGTGACCCATGAAGAATTCGAATCCTCAACCTTCTGATCCGTAGTCAGATGCTCTAATCCAATTGAGCTAATGGGCCAAAATTTTCGACTGCAAAGGTACTGCTTTTTGTTTAATTGGCAAGGGAAAAATTACTTTTTTTGAATATTGGCTGTATTTTGTTGCTAATTAGTAAGTTGTCATTTCTTCTGAGTGCATGATGATACCATTCATAAAAAATCTTTTACATACAATAAATTTATATCTTTAGGCGTTAACTATATTAAATGGTTATTACTATGAAAAATTTATTTTTTGTATTCACTCTGTTCCTGGCTTGTTCTTCGGTAGTTTTTGCTGGCGGTCATTTCCCGCCAAACGGCAAAAAGTGTGAAGTAGGAGGCAAGGTGATATATGTTGACAAAACTTGTATTACCAATCTTGACTGGCGAGAAATGCAGTGGCATTTTAAGAATAAACCTGAAATATTTGCAGGTTCGGTTCCCGAAACCATTATCGATTCGGCAATATGGAAAAGCGTTAATGGTGATGATTGGAAGAAGATTGATAATTATATCCGTATTGATGAGTCTCCAGTTGTAGGATTTTCAATGAAACAGTGCAAAATATACGCAGATTATCGTGCTGCCGCTGTAATGGATGTATATAAATATAGCAAGTCTGAGCGTTACAAGGGTGTGAAGCTGGAATACTTTATGCTCTCTTCAGAGCAATATGCCGAACTGCTGAAACAGAAATGGTTTGTCAAGTCGTTTGTTGATGGCTATGCCGAAATCACATCCGATGGCAAGTTTGTGAAGAACGGCAAGATTTTGGATTCTGTAGATGATGACAAGGTCACTTTCAGAATGTATGCGGTGATAGGAGAGAGAGACTAATTGTCAGCATTTAATAATTTGTCAACTTCCTCTATGAATCGTTGTGCCTTTGGGTATAGTTCGTCAACTTCTTCTAGTGTTGAATAGACAAATTCTTCGTAATCGCCACGCTGTCTGCAGTCGTATAAATTTGAGAATGCTCTTCCGCTTTCTTTTGTAATTAATCCTTTGGAAATAAAATGCAATCCCAAAAGAGTTTTTACACCAGCGTGGGTTCCTGTAAAAATATGATACTTGGTTAATAATGCAATGGCGGCATAGTAACAAGCGTAGTATAAACGATTTGTCGCTGTATTGTAGAAGCCTTTTTCGCGTAGGAATGGAATCTCTGCTAATGTTTCGTGTGCACGTTCTTGCCTATATTTTGAAAGTGCATCGTAATTTTCATTTGACATTTCATTTTTCATAGCGTTATGCCTTCTTTTGTAACATTATATTGAAATGGAGTTATGAATGGACGGTTTTCCCAGTCTTTGCGTAACATTACGATAGTACTGATAATTATTCCAGTATCAAGTTCTATGTCGTAAAACGGAGCGATAATTTTGTCCTTGTCGTTGTATGTTAGTTTTTCTGCATCAACAAGCATCAAAAGGTCAATGTCGGAGTCTGGTCTAGCATCTCCGCGGGCTTCCGAACCATACAGGATTGTCTGCACTTTGGGTTTAATCCTATCTGCTTCGCTTTTGATTCGTTCGACAATATCGGGTCGTTTCATTTTTACTTGTTACTATACTGCAAAACTATCTCTTTTTTTTGACTTGCCAATTAAAATCGGATTATTTTTTTGTTTTCGTATTCTCTGCAACACCAATAAGAAATTTTGTGTAATTTTGTGGCACGAAAATTTTTAACATATATGAAGAGAACTAAGATTAGTGAAGTGCTGAACTCCACGGAATTTGGAAAAGAAACAACCGTAATGGGTTGGGTTAGGACTAAGCGTGTTAGCAAGAACGTATGTTTCATCGCATTGAACGATGGCTCTACTATAAATAACCTTCAGGTGGTGTTGAATGTAAATCCTGAGTTGGAACAGAAGTTGGCTGGTGTTCACACTGGTGCGGCTTTGTCGGTAGACGGAAAGACCGTCGAGTCGATGGGTAGCGGACAGAAGGTCGAACTGCAGGCAAAGGACATTACCGTTTTCGGTGATGCAAATCCAGACGAATATCCTCTGCAGCCTAAGCGTCATAGCCTCGAATTTTTGCGTGAAATTGCCCACTTGCGTTTCCGTACAAATACTTTCGGTGCTATTTTCCGCATCCGTCATGCAATGACATTCGCAATTCACAATTTCTTCAATAGCAAGGGGTTCTACAATGTTCACACTCCGCTTATCACAGGTTCCGACTGTGAGGGTGCTGGCGAAATGTTCCAAGTTACGACTTTGGATTTGAACAACTTGCCACGTACCGAAGAAGGTAAGATTGACTATTCGCAGGATTTCTTCGGCAAGTCGACAAACTTGACGGTTTCGGGTCAGCTCGAAGGCGAACTTGCAGCAACGGCATTGTCGCAGATTTACACCTTCGGACCTACTTTCCGCGCAGAAAATTCAAACACTCCGCGTCACCTTGCAGAATTCTGGATGATTGAGCCAGAAGTTGCTTTCTTCGACCTCGAGGACAACATGAACCTCGCCGAGGAAATGTTGAAATATTTGGTTAAGTATGCTCTCGACAACTGCCGCGACGACATCGAATTCCTCAGCAAGCGCCGCGAGGAAGAACAGAAGCAGAAACCTGCAAACGAACGCGATGAGATGAATCTTATCGAACGTCTCGAATTTGTTTTGCACAACGATTTCGCCCGTGTAACTTACACCGAGGCTATCGACATACTTATGAACTCGAAGCCTAACAAGACCGGCAAGTTCGTATATCCGGTTGACAAGTGGGGCGTTGACCTGCAGAGCGAGCACGAGCGTTACCTCGTCGAAAAGCACTACAAGCGTCCTGTTATCCTTATCAACTACCCGAAGGAAATCAAAGCCTTCTACATGAAGCAGAACGAGGACGGAAAGACCGTTCGCGCAATGGACGTTCTTTTCCCGCAGATTGGCGAAATCATTGGCGGTTCACAGCGAGAGGAAAGCTACGAAAAACTTCTTGCAACAATCGAAGAACGCAATATTCCAAAGAAAGATATGTGGTGGTACCTTGAAACACGTAAGTTCGGTACAGTACCTCATAGTGGTTTCGGACTTGGTTTCGAGCGACTTATACTTTTCGTAACTGGAATGTCGAATATCCGCGATGTGATTCCGTTCCCGCGTACACCAAAGACTGCAGAATTCTAAAATATCCAGACATGCTCAAAACGTCGCTCGAACAGAAACTTACGCAAAAGTTGGCTCCGCAGCAGATTCAGATGATAAAGCTGTTGGAACTGAACACTTTGCAGCTTGAGGAAAGAATCAAGAACGAGATAGAGGAAAATCCTGCTCTCGATGATGGTGGAGATGGCGACTACGATGACGGAGAAAGCATTGTAGAGAACGACAGCGATGTCCTTACCCATGAGGAAGAGCGAGATGATGGCGAACAGGATTCGGATGACGAATATACTCGCGAAGATGACTATTCGCTCGATGATGACTATGGCGCAAACGACGACGATGAAATTCCAAACTATCGCCTTGAGGTAAATAATACTTCTAAGGACGACGATAGGGTAGAAATGCCGTATTCTGCATCAAAGTCGTTCAACGAGCATCTTTTTGAGCAGTTTATTCTGAAGGATGTAACTGACAGACAGAAGTTTATCGCTCCGTTCCTTGTTGGAAATATTGATGAGGATGGCTATCTGCGCCGTGACTTGGATGCTGTTGCTGATGACATTGCTTTTTCGCAGAATACGGAGGTTTCGGTTAAGGAACTGGAAGAGGTTTTGATGGTTATTCAGGATCTTGACCCTGCCGGCATTGGTGCAAGAAGTTTGCAGGAATGTCTTCTCATTCAGCTTCGTAGAAAAGAGGAGCAGACTCATGGCGTGAAGGTTGCGATAATGGTGCTTTCGGATTGCTTTGAGGAGTTTACCAAGAAGCACTACGAGAAGATTATGCAGAAGTGCAATATTACGGAGCACGATCTAAGGTCGGCAATCGATGTCATTGTGAAGTTGAATCCAAAGCCGGGAAATTCCTACGGTGAACCGCAGCGAGCTAATATACAAGCTATTATTCCAGATTTTATCGTTGAGGTTGAAGATGATGAAGTGTATGTTTCGCTGAACAGCCGCAATTCGCCAGAACTTCGCATCAGCAGGTCGTTTTCGCGCATGATGGACGACTATTCGTCCGACAAGGGAAAGAACCGAGAGGTTGTGACTTTCGTAAAGCAGAAGATTGACAATGCCAAATGGTTCATTGATGCGATAGAGCAGAGGCGTAGAACATTGCTTTTCACCATGGAAGCGATTGTTCAGTTCCAGCGTAAGTTTTTCCTCACCGGCGATGAAGCGGATATCCGTCCGATGATATTGAAGGACATTGCCGAAATGACAAACCTTGACATTTCAACGGTGTCGCGTGTGGCAAATAGCAAGTATGTATCAACACCTTACGGAAATTTTTTGCTCAAGTTCTTCTTCAGCGAGGCAATGCAGACCGATTCGGGTGAGGAAGTTTCTACTCGCGAGGTTAAGCAGATATTGAAGGAGTGCATTGATGCTGAGGATTCGGCAAAGCCACTTACCGATGACCGTCTATCGGAAATATTGAAGGAGAGAGGTTATATAATTGCTCGCAGAACCATAGCAAAGTACCGCGAACAGCTTGGCATCCCCGTAGCACGCCTCAGACGAAAAATCTAACCATGCGTGGTTTCCTCGACATATTTTTCAAGATTGTTAGCGTATTGGGGCATCCCATGCTTTTGCCTACATATTTTGCATTGACTATCAATGGTATATACGGACTGAGTCCATTCCTAGTTTTCGGAATCTCTTTTGTTTTCCCGTTGCTGATGATATTTTTGTGGTTTTCTGTAAGTCAGTTTCTTAGGAAAAGTGTTCATGAAAGCACGGATGTCGTTTTGAGCCAGGAAGATATAACGGACATGTCGGGTGGCTTTATCGGAAGGATTGAGGGATTTT
>JAEEGK010013666.1_pt1 | contig 18260 bp, 13 predicted proteins | sample 8958771 | NCBI WGS metagenome assembly JAEEGK01 (sample SAMN16246547, study PRJNA631951) | gut metagenome | biome: gut microbiome; feature: rumen; material: SC-attached | host: Bos | place: Iran: Karaj | collected 2018-10
CTGCGAGTCCAACCGTCCCGAAGAGCAGCGCGTCCTTAAATTCGAGGGGCGCAAAGGCCGCAAATACGATCTCTGCATAAACCCTTACCCGATATTTCCGAACCATCTCACCATAATCCGAGACCGTCACGTCGAACAGTCGATCTGGCGCAGGCCCACGGACATGGCAGACCTGGCTCACCACTATACCGACTTCACGGTCTTCTACAACGGTCCCCGCTGCGGCGCTTCCGCTCCGGACCATATGCATTTCCAGGCCTGCCCAAGAGGAATCATGCCTCTGGAGACCGAGGTGGACCGTCTTATAGACAGGATTGCAACCGCAGACAGCGTACCTAACGGAGAAGAGGCGGGCCTTGTCCCGGATGAGTTCCATTCCGACATTGAATACATAACCTCTGTCCAGGAAGCCCAGCTCTTCCACTACAAGCACTTCACCCGCGGGGCCTTCGTGCTCCGTGCGAGGACTTCCAAATCCCTCGCCAAGCTGTTCTACAGGCTGCTGGACTGTGCTCCGATTCCGGAAGGGGAGAAGGAACCTATGTTCAATCTGCTGATGTGGTACAAGTCCCGCAAGGGAGGCGTGCGTCCTGCCGGAAACACCCACGGCATATCAGGCTTTGAATACAGGGCTATCGTGCTTTTCCGTGGCAGCCATCGTTCGCACCACTACTTCGACGAGGGACCTGACCATCTTACAATGAGTCCCGGCTGTGCCGATATGGCCGGACTGTTCATCGTCCCGAAGAAAGAAGATTACGACAAGCTTGACGTCCGCCTGCTTACGGAAATGATGCAGGAGGTTTCCGTCAGCGAAGAAGTCGAAAAAGAGATACTCTGGCGCCTTACCAGGACCCAGAGAAAGCTGGAGGTCGGGATAATGTCCGCTCCGGAGATAGTCTTCGAGATAGTCTCCGACGGCGCCGGTCCCCAGAAGGTAAGCTATATGGAAGGCAAGATCTCCTATAATGGAGCCTTGTACGACGAACTATATTTCGAGGCGAGGACAATCTCCACGATGTTCGCCGAGCCTTCCTTCATACTCCACGACGTGACGATAGGAGTGGATTTCCACTGGCAGAGAAAGCAGACGCAGTGCTTCGCCGGCGCCCTCAAATTCATAGTCGAGGGCGGCAAAGTCGTGGCCGTCAATATAATCGGCGTGGAGGATTATCTCCTCAGCGTCATTTCTTCGGAGATGAAATCGACCTCGGATCTCAATCTGCTCAAGGCCCATGCAGTCATCTCGCGTTCGTGGGTGACTTCGATGATCGGCCGCCGCAAAATCAACCGCCGGTCCGAAGGCCTGAAGCTCGAAGAACTCAACAATGTCCCTTCGCTCGTCACCCATCTCGAGTCCCGCGAAGAGAACCGGGATTCCGGGGACATGGTCAAATGGTTCGATCATGAAGACCACAAGCGTTTCGACGTATGCGCCGACGACCACTGCCAGCGCTATCAGGGACTGACTGTCGCAGTCGGGGAGAATGTCCGCAAGGCCATAGACGCTACCTGGGGCCAGGTCCTGACCTATGACGGCAAGATCTGCGATGCCCGTTTCCATAAGTGCTGCGGAGGCAGGACTGAGCTTTTCTCGACCTGCTGGGAAGACAAGGATTTCCCATATCTGCAGTCCCTCCCGGATACTCCCGGACATGCGGAAGATGCCGATCCGTTCTGCAATACGGCCGATGCGGCTGTCCTTTCGCAGGTTCTGAATGATTATGATCTCGAGACCAAGGATTTCTTCAGCTGGAAGGCGGAGTATTCGAGAGCCGAGATCTCGGAGCTGATTTCCAGACGGTCCGGAAGGATGATAGGGGAGCTGAAGGAACTGAAGCCGCTTGAGACCGGACCTTCGGGCAGGATAAAGAAACTGGAGGTGGTCGGGACTGCCGGAAGTTTTGTCGTGGGCAAGGAACTGATGGTCCGCAAGATTCTTTCGGAGTCTCATCTGAAAAGCTCCGCTTTCTCGATTGTATGGACAAAAGATGACAGACTCGTACTGGAAGGCCGTGGCTGGGGCCATGGAGTCGGACTGTGCCAGATCGGCGCAGCCGTGATGGCTTCCAGAGGGTACGGGTATGACGAGATACTTCAGCATTACTATCCGGGAACCTCGCTCGAAAGACTATGAACAAAGTAAAGATAAACCCATGGGCATGGATACCCACTCTGTATTTCGCGGAGGGTATTCCGTATTTCATAGTGAACACTGTCTCCACGATAATGTTCAAGCGGATGGGCATGTCGAATGCAGACCTTGCTCTTTATACCAGCCTGCTTTCTCTTCCTTGGGTGTTCAAGCCTTTCTGGAGCCCGTTCGTGGACATCATCCGCACAAAAAGATGGTGGGTCGTGTTCATGCAGCTCCTGATGACTGCCGGTCTCGTGGCCTTGGGACTGACTCTTCCGTCTCCTTCTGCCGAGACCATTGCGTCCGGGGCGACGCCAGTGTCCATGTTCGTCGTGACTCTGGTAGTGTTCTGGATAATCGCCTTCGCTTCAGCAACCCATGACATCGCCGCCGACGGATTCTATATGCTTGCCTTGCCGCAGGAGCGCCAGGCCTTTTTCGTCGGTATCAGGAGCACGTTCTTCAGGCTCTCGTCAATATTCGGCCAAGGCGTGCTTGTCGTGATCGCCGGCCTGCTGGAAAGACATTACGATGGGCTGGGAGGTATCCCGAAGGCCTGGGCCATGACCATAGGCATATGCTCTCTCATCTTTGGAACCATCGCTCTGTACCATGTGTTCTTCATGCCTCGTCCCGAGGCTGACGCTCCTCGTGTAGGAGTCGCTTCAGCTGGTTCCGTGCTGCGTGAAACCTGTCGCACCTTCGTGACCTTCTTCCGCAAGCCTGGTATCTGGCTGGCGATATTGTTCATGCTGCTATATCGTCTTCCGGAGGCATTTCTCGTCAAGATGATCAATCCGTTCCTGCTTGACGGACACGAAGCCGGAGGTCTTGGTCTGGCCACGGAGACCGTAGGCTTCATTTACGGGACCATCGGAATAATCGGTCTTACAGCAGGAGGCATAATAGGCGGTATAGCCGCTTCCCGCTGGGGACTCAAGAAATCACTCTGGCCTATGGCCCTGGCAATCACCCTGCCAGACCTGGCTTATGTCTATTTCAGCCTTGTGATGCCGGATAGCCTTCTGGTCATAAACGCCTGCGTATTCGTGGAGCAGTTTGGCTACGGATTCGGTTTCACGGCTTATATGTTGTATATGATTTATGTAGCCGAAGGCGAGTTCAAGACATCTCATTACTCGCTTTGCACAGCTTTCATGGCCCTGGGCTTGGCAATCCCCGGCATGTTTGCCGGAAAGATGCAGCAGGCGCTGGGCTACTCAGGTTTCTTCCTCGTCGTGATGGCGTGCTGCCTGGTTACGCTCGCAGTTACATCCCTGCTCAAGGTGGATCCTGATTATGGACGAAAAAAATGAAGACTATGAAAAAAATACTCTTGCTTCTTGCTCTTGTCTCCGTGACTGTTTCCGCTCAGGTGCGTCCCGGAATCGAAGTCCTCGAGTCTATGGATTTCAGGGGACTGGAGGGAAAGCGCGTCGGTCTTGTGACGAATCCGAGCGGCGTGGACAGTCGCCTGCGCTCTACCATCGATATTCTTTATGGGGCTCCGATGATCAATCTGGTAGCGCTGTTCGGGCCTGAACATGGGGTCCGCGGAGATGCTTATGCGGGAGATCATGTCACCGACTCCTATGACCCGGGCACCGGACTGCCGGTCTTTTCTCTCTACGGGGCGACCAGGGAGCCGACGCAGGAGATGCTCGACGGCATCGATATCATGGTCTATGATATCCAGGATGTCGGCACGAGGTCATATACTTTCATCAGTACTCTGGGACTGGTCATGAGGGCCTGCGCCAAGAAGGGGATCCCCGTCATGGTGCTTGACCGTCCGAATCCCCTCGGAGGACGGAAGGTGGAAGGGGCTTATGTGACGGACGGGTTCTTTTCTTTTGTCGGCCAGTACCAGATTCCGTATATCTACGGGCTGACCGTCGGAGAGCTCGCCCTGATGATTAATCAGGAGGGGCTGAACAGGGGACAGAAGGGTAATCTCGAGCCGCTGAAGTGCGACCTGACGATCGTGCCGATGGAGGGGTGGACGAGAGACATGCTTTATAATGATACAGGTCTGCCTTGGGTCGCTCCGTCGCCTAATATTCCGTATGCCGAGTCGGCGATATGCTATCCGTCGGCTGGAATCTGCGGGGAGATGGGACATCTGAATATCGGTGTCGGCTATACCATGCCGTTTGCGATGTTCGGCGCCGAGTGGATCGATGCGGATCTGCTCAAGGCCCGGCTGGACAGCTATGAGCTTCCGGGAGTGGCTTTCAGGACTGTGCATTATAAGCCGATTGCGGGATCCAAGGCCGGAAAACTGCTGCATGGAGTGCAGTATTATTATACCGATTACGAGAAGGCCTATATTACTCTGACGCAGTTCTATGTCATGCAGGCTATCCAGGAGCTGTATCCGGATAAAAACCCCTTCAAGGCCGCTGGAAAGAACTATTCGATGCTTGATAAGGTTTGTGGTACGGATTATGTAATACTACAGTTCTCAAAGAGACTCAAGGTCGAGGATATCCTCGGTTACTGGACCGCAGATGATTCGCGTTTCAAGGCTCTTTCGGAGAAATACAGATTGTATCCCGACGATGATGAAGTTGAACTCTAAAACCATATAAGCCATGAGAAACAGATTTACTACATTACTTGCCTGCATAGCCGTAGCTGCTATGTTTGCAATACCATCTGAGGCCCAGACTCGCCGTAACAACAGTGGCAACAACAATAACAGCACTACCCGTTCTAATACGAGTACTTCTACAACCAGGTCATCCAGCTCTTCAGCGACCAGGTCTTCTTCGGTTTCAAGCCAGCAGAGTGACAAGAACCGTAACGGATCTGCTACCAGGTCTTCCAATAGCTCTGCAACCAGATCCTCCAGCAGTTCTGCTACCAGATCTTCAAGCACATCGGTGACCAGGTCTTCCGGCGCGCAGGACAACAAGAATGGCAACCAGTCGGCTACCAGGTCATCAAGTACTTCGGTAACAAGGTCATCCAGCACTTCCGCCACGAGGACTTCGAGTACTTCTGCGTCAAGTACGGCGAGGAGCATCAGCGTCCAGGACCTGGACAAAGTGACCCGCAGCTCGTCTGTTTCCGGATCCAATGTCAGGACCAACAGCAATGTGACTGCCAAAGGTCTCAGCCCCGTTTCCGATGAGGTAAGGAACAGCTCTTCTTCCCACAACGGATACTATGGTGACTACCGTGTCGAGAGAAACAATGTGCTCCGCATCCACCCGCGCGAGAGAGATTATATGACTTATGAGGTCGTCGGCCGCTTCTATAGCCATGATCCGCATTATTACGGATTCAGGATCTACAGCCTGCCGGCAAGGTATAAGAGAGTCTCTTATTTCGGAGTGACTTACTACATGTATGACAATATATACTACAGGCCGTACGCAGGTCATTATGTAGTATGCCGTCCGCCTATCGGAGTCGTTATCGAAAGAAGCATCAGGAATCTTGTATTCTCTACCGTAAGGTTCGCGTATTACAGCAATGTTTACCGTACCTATAACGGCTGGGACTCATACAGCAGATATATCGACGAGCAGAACCGTATCATCGCCCGCAACAATGCGGTGATAGCTGCCCAGAACTCATATATCGGAATGAATCTTTCTTCCGCCCAGAGTTCATATGATATCGCCTACAGGCTCGGTCTTGCGCAGAGCTACGCTTATGCCGACAGGGATTATTTCTACAATGACGGCGTATTCTACATCGTCAACGGCAGAGGCCGTTACGAGGTGATCGTCCCTCCTGCAGGCGCTCTCGTCGAGTTCCTTCCTGAGGACTATGATATCATAACCCTCGGTGGTGCAGAGTATTACAGAGTCGACGATACCGTATATCGCACAGTTCTCGTAGGAGGCCGTCCTTACCTTGAGGTTCTCGGCCAGATGTACGGCTCTATGGCCCGCAAGTACAATTCATACTACAGCTATTATTAATCGGTCATGATCGGCGTATTCGACTCCGGAGAGGGTGGCCTCTCCGTACTGAGAGAGATAGTCAAGCTGCTGCCTGACGAGAAGTATATCTACTATTCTGACAATGCCCACTGTCCTTACGGTGAGAAGAGCAGGGAGTATATACTGGACAGGTGCAGGGAGATCACCAGGTTCCTCATCGGGGAGGGCGCCGACATAATAGTGATAGCGTGCAATACAGCTACTGCTGCTGCGATCAACGATCTGCGCAGCGAGTTTGACATAAAGTTTATCGGGATGGAGCCGGCTGTAAGGCCGGCTGCTCTCGGTACGAGGAGCGGGGTCATCGGAGTGCTTGCCACTGCCGGAACCCTCAAAGGCTCCAAGTATCTTACCAGCAAAGGAGACTGGGAAGACAAGTGCAAGATTGTCGAGCATGTCGGCAACGGTTTCGTGGAGCTTGTCGAAGGGGGAACCCTCGACGGGCCTGAAGCTGAGTCTGTCGTACGTGCCAGCCTTCAGCCTCTGCTTGACCAGGGAGCTGATACTATTGTGCTCGGCTGTACCCATTATCCATTCCTGATTGACACCTTGCGCAAGGTAGCCGGTCCTGATATCCGTTTCATCGACCCGGCCCCGGCAGTCGCCAGACATCTTATCTATGTGATGGTCCAGGAACGTCTCCTTTCCGAATCAGACGCCACTAAGGCCCTTGCCAAGGTCATCGAGATGGCCGAGGCCGAAGCCCGTGGCGAGGAGACATCCTCACGCCACCTCCATCCGGATGTCCGGCTCGTCGCCTCAGGCGATCCGACCCCTCTCCACCGCATTTACAGCACCCTTTTCAGCTGAAAACCACATAAGTCGCATAATCCGAGGTATTACGGAAAAAAACATTAAATTTGTAGGATTAACACAACAATCCTATGGTAAAAGTAAATGTTTCAGGCTGCGATACCTTTGTCAAGGGCGCAGAGTATAAAAATTATGTTGAAAAGGCCCTCGCCGGTTTCGACGTCCTCATGGGCGAGAAAGGTGCAGGCAATGATTTCCTCGGATGGAGACATCTTCCTACCCAGACTCCCGAGTCCCTCATCGCCGAGTGCGAGGCAGTAAGGGATGACTGGAAGTCAAAAGGCGTGGATCTCGTAGTAGTCATCGGTATCGGAGGTTCATACCTCGGAGCCCGCTGCGCAATCGAAGCCCTTTCACATAATTTCGCAAAACAGCTTAAGTCAAAAGGTGGAAACCCGGAAATCGTCTTCGCGGGAAACAATCTTTCAGAAGAATATGTTGCCGAACTCATGGACCTCGTGGCAGAGCGCAACGCCGCCTGCGTGGTGATCTCCAAGTCAGGCACCACTACCGAGCCGGCCGTGGCTTTCCGTATCGTCAAAGATTATCTTGACAAGAAATACAAAGACTCTGCAGAGCGTATCGTGGCTATCACCGATGCCAAGAAGGGTGCCCTCAAGACTCTCTCAACCCAGGAAGGATACCGCACTTTCGTAGTTCCTGACGACTGCGGCGGCCGTTTCTCAGTGCTTACTCCTGTAGGACTTCTTCCGATCGTGCTCGCAGGCTTCGACGTACGTGCTATGCTCGCAGGCGCCGCCGAGATGGAAAAGGCTCTCGAGGTCAAGGGCGAGACCAACCCTGCAGTAGTCTACGCTGCCATGAGAAATCTCCTCTACACAGAATACGGCAAGAAGATAGAGATCCTCGTGACCTACAATCCTAAGTTCCAGTACCTCGGAGAATGGTGGAAGCAGCTCTACGGAGAGTCAGAAGGAAAGGACGGCAAGGGTATCTTCCCAGCATCAGTCAACAACACCGCCGACCTCCACTCCATGGGACAGTTCATCCAGGAAGGTGACCGCGTAATGTTCGAGACTGTCATCAACATCGAGAATGCCAACCGCAGCGTAGTCATCGAGCCTGACAGCCAGAATCTCGACCAGCTCAACTATCTCGCCGGCAAGCATGTAGAGCACTGCGGCGCAATGGCCCAGCTCGGAACAAGACTCGCCCATATCGACGGCGGAGTTCCTCAGCTCGAAATCAGCATCGAGAAGATCAATGAGCACAACCTCGGCGGTCTGTTCTATTTCTTTGAGTTCGCATGCGGCGTGAGCGCATACACTCTCGGTGTCAATCCGTTTAACCAGCCGGGCGTCGAGGCTTACAAGAAGAATATGTTCGCTCTTCTCAACAAGCCGGGTTTCGAGGAGCAGAGCAAGGCTATCCGCGAGAGAATAAAATAAGACACACACACAACGACATAAACACTCACCTACACACAATTCAAATTACACTAAAAAACACTGTTAAATGAAAAGATTGACACTATTGGTGGCATTCCTGTGCTTTGGTCTTGCTGCAGGCGCCCAAGTGCAAGTGCGTATTCATGAGACCGCAAAAGATCAGCCGGTCATCCCTGCTGATATCTACGGTCAGTTCTCCGAGCACCTCGGACGTTGCATCTATGAAGGTATCTGGGTTGGTCCTGATTCCAGCATTCCTAACGAAGACGGATATCGTACCGATGTCCTCAATGCCCTTAGGGAACTTAAAGTCCCTGTAATGAGATGGCCGGGAGGATGCTTTGCCGACGATTACCACTGGATGGACGGTATCGGACCTATGAGCGAGCGCCCGAAGATCCTCAATTCCAACTGGGGAGGTACTCTCGAGGACAACTCCTTCGGTACCCACGAGTTCCTTAACCTCTGCGAGAAGCTCGGCATCGAGCCGTACATCTCCGGAAACGTAGGCTCAGGCACCGTCGAGGAAATGTCGAAATGGATCGAGTACATGACTGCACAGAGCGGTTCCATGGCGGAGCTCCGCCAGAAGAACGGCCGTCAGGAGCCTTGGCACGTAAAGTTCTTCGGTATCGGCAACGAGGCCTGGGGCTGCGGCGGAAACATGACTGCCGACTACTATGCCGATGTCTATAAGCGTTATGTCACCTACTGCCACGATTATACGGGAAACACCCTCTATAAGATTGCCAGCGGTGCTTCCGATTATGATTACAACTGGACGAAGACTCTCATGCAGAAGGCCGGAAAACAGATGGCCGGCATTTCTCTGCACTACTATACTGTCCTCAACTGGGAAGACAAGGGCTCTGCCATCAATTTCACTGACGAAGAGTACTATAACATCGTAGCAAAGTCAGTCGAGATCGACCAGGTGCTCAAGAATCATGAGGCCATCATGGACGCTTATGATCCTCAGCGCAGAGTCGGCCTTCTTCTCGACGAGTGGGGAACATGGTTCAACGTAGAGCCTGGCACCAACCCGGGCCACCTCTTCCAGCAGAACTCCATGCGCGACGCCATGGTCGCTGCCATGTGCCTTAACATCTTCAATGGCCATACTTCCCGTCTGAAGATGGCGAACATCGCCCAGGTCGTGAATGTACTTCAGTCGATGATCCTTACCGACGGTCCTAAGATGATCCTTACTCCGACGTACCATGTCTTCAGGATGTATAACGTGCATCAGAATGCTACTTTCGTGCCTACAGAATACAAGGCAGGCGAGATCGTTTCCGCCAATGGACGTATCATGTCTGATCTCAGCATCTCGACTTCATCAAAGGACGGCAAGTTCCATGTCTCCATCGCCAATCCTTCGCTTGACAAGGCCCAGAAGATCACTCTCAATTTTGACGAGCTCAAGCCTTCATCAGTAAGCGGAGAGATCCTGAAGAGCAAGAAGATTACCGACCATAATGAGTTCGACAAGGCTCCGGCTGTCGCTCCTGTTGCGTTCAACGGGTATAAGCTTGCCAAAGGTACCATCACAGTTGAGGTTCCTGCCGCTTCTGTAATAGTGCTTAAAATCCGTTAATGGATATTTATTACATATTTACGATATTGCCGTTCATGGTCTGCATGATCTGGTCGGTAATATATCTGCTTGAATACGGTAAAGCCAGTCAGGATAAGAGAATCCTGACCGGCTTTGCTGTTTTAAGTGCGGTACTGTATTTTACGCATGCCGTACATTTTTCCGGATCGGGGCATCTTTCGGTGGTAGACTGCATCTGGCTGTTGTGCTCCCTGTCGTCCTATCCGGTCATCTGTCTTTATATAAGGCAACTGACGAGGGGACATGTGACCGTGTGGTCCTTCGTCTGTGCACTGTCCCTGGCGCTGATCGTCTCGGCGTGGGCATGGATCGTATTCTTCCTTGACAAGAATGTCGAACCTGTCTTCAGGGTTGCGAAATTCGTTTTCCTGTTCGAGGTGGTGGTTGCCGCGATGATCGGCTTCCATGATCTCAATGCTTTCCGCCGCAAGGTCGACAATGCTTATGCCGATACGGAAGACAAAAGGCTGAATCCGGTAGTCATACTTCTGGTCCTTTTTGTGGTGGCTTCCGTTGCTTCGTCAGTGGCTGATATTATCGGGCGCGACTCGTTCCGTGGTTCGCTTCTGCTGGCTATCCCTTCGGTGCTTTTCTCATCTCTTCTGTTTGCTGTCTTTTATATAGGCCAGAGAGTCGATTTCTCTATCCGTAATTACGAAGAGGAGGTCGGTCCGGAGTCCAAAGTGGAGCAGATGCCGGAGGAAAGCGCGAAGGATGAGCTTATGAAGAGAATCGACACGGTCATGGCCGAGTCCAGAATGTATCTGCAGCCGGGGCTTAAGATAACTGATGTCTCAGGTGCGTTGTGCTCCAACAGGACTTATGTCTCCAATACGATCAATTCTGTGACGGGCATGACGTTCAACGAGTATATAAACCGTCTCCGTATAGACCATGCGGTGAAACTTTTCAACGAGTCTCCGGATCTCTGTTGCATCGAGTGCGCCGAGCGTTGCGGATTTACTTCCAAGTCCACCTTCTTCCGCGTCTTCAAAGAATACACCGGTCGGACCCCGTCCTCCTGGCGTACCAGCTAGCTTAACTCGGAGAGTTCGAGCCAGCGGAGTTCTTTTTCGTCGAGAAGGTCGGTCAGTTCTCCGAAGCGTTCGGAAGCGGCCTGCAGTTCGTCATATGGGAGAGTTCCGCTGTTCATCTTTTCTTCGAGGGCGGCCTTCTCGGCTCCAAGAGCCTCGATATCCTTTTCCAGCTGTGCGAATTCCTGCTTCTCCTTGAAGCTCATTTTCTTCTTGGCGGCGTTATCCCTCGGCTTTACGGCAGCCTGCTGGACTGCCGGCTTGGCAGAAGCCTTCTGCTCCGCCTCATAATCCTTGATGAATGTCCTGTACTCGGTATAGGAACCTATGAAATCCTTGACCACGCCGTCTCCGCAGAAGACGAACAGATGGTCCACCAGACGGTCCAGGAAATGGCGGTCGTGGGAAACTATTATAAGCGAGCCCTTGTATTCTTTCAGATACTCCTCCAGTACATTCAAAGTCACGATATCCAGATCGTTGGTAGGCTCGTCCAGAATTAGCAGGTTCGGCTGCTCCTTAAGGATGGTCAGCAGATACAGACGTCTCTTCTCACCTCCCGAAAGCTTCGAGATCTTATTGTTCAGCATGTCGTGAGGGAAGAGGAAGCGAGAGAGAAGGTGAGTGTCGTTGACGGTCTCCAGGACAGTCTGGTCCTCATCGAAAGTCATGCCCTTCTGGTGGTAGTAACCTATCTTCAGCGACTCTCCGCGGTCGATTATTCCCGTCAGAGTTCCCGGATCCGAAGGATCCATGTTACCGGTCAGAAGATTGATGAAGGTTGTCTTGCCCGCGCCGTTCCGGCCGACGATACCGACCCTTTCGTAGCGCTGGAAGTTATAGGTGAAGTTGTCCAGATAGCATTTGCCGCCATACCAGAAACTGAGATTCTTGCAGTTGATTATCTTGCTGCCGAGCCTTGAAGCTCCGCCCATTTCCGAAAGATCCACGCTGGAACTGCGATAGACCTGCTCGGCGCGGTCCTTAAGTTCGTAGAAGGCGTCCTTGCGGTATTTAGCTTTGCCGGTACGGGCACATGGAGTGCTGCGCATCCATTCCAGCTCACGCCTCAGAATATTGCGAACCTTGTCAGTCTCTGCGTTGTAGTTGTCTATGCGCTCCTGGCGCTTCTCCAGATAGTTCTCGTAGTCGCCCTTATAGATATAGACGGCCCCATGGTCCATCTCCATGACAGTATTGCATACACGTTCGAGGAAGTAGCGGTCGTGGGTCACCATCAGCAGGGTACAGCGGGAACGCGAAAGATAGCCCTCAAGGAACTCGATGGCGTCGATGTCCAGATGGTTCGTCGGCTCGTCCATGATATAGAAATCAGCCTCGGTCGCGAGCATCTCCGTCAGGGCGACGCGCTTGACCTCGCCGCCGGAGAGATTCTTCATCTGCATCCCGAAATCGGTAAGCCCGAAACTGGTCAGGAGCTGACGGACCCGGAGCTCGTGCTGGAACTGGCTGTCCTGGTCGAGACTGCGGCGGAACTCCGCAGAAGAGTTCATGATCTGGTCGAAGATTCCGGCCTCGGGATCGAAATCATACTCCTGCTCGAGAAAAGCTATCCTTATATGCCTCAGGAAGGTTATCTTTCCGCCGGAGTCAGACTTGTCCTTGCCCGCCAGAATGCGCAGCAGGGAAGTCTTGCCTGTGCCGTTGGGGGCGATAAGAGCAATCTTGTCGCCTTCGTTGATATTGAATCCGATATGTTCGAAAAGAATCTTCGGACCGTATGATTTCGAAATATTCTCTATCTGCAGGTAACTCGCCATCTCCAGCCTCTATTTGAACAGTCTGTCCACATCCTTCACCGCATCCGGCAGGGCGAACACGGCCACCCTGTCATAGGCCTCGATCTTGGTGTCTCCGACGGCGATCATGGACTCGTTTCCACGTACGATACCTCCTACGACCGCATTGTCCGGGAAGTTGAGATCCTTGAGTGGAGCGGAAGTAATCTTGCTGCCAGGGGCCACTATATATTCGAGAACTTCAGCGCTGGTACCGCCCATGTATTTGACGAAACGGACCTTGTTGCTGAGGGTCATCTTGAAAATCTTGCCCGCAGTGATCAGTTTCTTGTTGATCACGGCATCCACGCCCATGTCCTCCGCGAGCTTTATGTACTCTATGTTCTCTACCTGGGCCACAGTCCTCGCAACACCGAACTTCTTGGCGACCACGCAGGCGAGGATGTTGGCCTCGTCATTGCCGGTCACGGCCACGAATGCATCGAAATCACGTATGTTCTCTTCGAGCAGGAAGTCGGAATTACGTCCGTCGCCATTGACGACGATTACGTTGTCATCAGTCCTCTCGCTGACTTCCAGACATCTCTGGCGGTCATAGTCGATGACCTTGATGCTGTCCACCTGCTTGCTGAGAGTCCTCGCCAGAATCTCTCCGATCTGGCTGGCTCCGAGAATCATCACCTTGTCCACCTCGATGTTGCTCTTGCCGAGGAAGGTCATTATAGGGTCCAGACCTTCGCGCTTGGTGATTATGAACACGAGGTCATGGTAATGGAACTTGAAGTCAGGTTTCGGCATTATGGTGTCGTTGTCCCTGGAGACAGCGACGACCCTGAACTGGCGGTCCTCCGAAGCGAACACTGCGGCGAACTCGGCAAGTTTCATGTCTATGAGAGGGGAGTCCTCTTCAAGACGGAAAACGGCCATCTGGAGCTTTCCATGGGCGAAATCCATCGAGTCCATGGATGCGGTCCTCTTGAGGAGCTCCGCTATCTCGGCAGCGGCGATCTTCTCAGGATAGAACATCATGTCGATGCCCATCTCCGTGAAAAGGTATTTGTTTTCGTAGGAAAGGTCTTCCTCGTCGTTGATCCTGGCGCATACCTTGGGGCAGCCAAGCTTCTTTGCGAGCAGGGCGCTCACCACGTTGACATCCTGGCTTGAGGCCGGGTTGACCGCGATGAAGAGGTCAGCCTTGCCCACGCCTGCCGTTTTTAGCATTTTGATAGAAGATACCTTGCCTGCGAGGGTGACGACATTGGCCGTCATCGCCAGCTTGTTAAGCCTCGATTCATCGGAGTCGATGACAGTAATGTCATTGGCTTCGCTTGAGAGCATCTTTGCGAGGTGGGAGCCTACTTGTCCGGCCCCTTCAATAACGATCTTCATAATCTGTGTAAGTTTTCAAATACCTTGTTCCCTTTGATCAGCGCCTTCCATAGGATGCTGCCGTCATATATTCCACGTATTTCCGCCTTTCCATACCATTCCTGGAGATACTTTCCCACATCTTCGGGAGTGGTCTTGCGACGCAGCGCGCGGTATTCCTTGTGGGCCTGGAATACGGCCTTGAACCAGGAGAGCTTGCCGCTTATCGCATATATCAGGGCGGACAGTCCGTCGAGAACCATTCTTTTTGCAATCATGATGCGGGCCGCACGGCAGGCCTTGTAGCCGTCTCCGGACTTAAGCCCGTATGTCTTGGCCAGGTTGTTCTCCAGCATCAGCAGGTTGTTCCTGAAGTTCAGCCTTATCTTCTGCGGAGAGTTGGCCGGCAACGTGCCGCCTCCGAGATGGAAGACCTCCGACTGCGGTACCACGCAGATACTATGGCCCGCAAGCTGCAGCCTCCAGCACAGGTCGATCTCTTCCATGTGGGCGAAGAACCGGCTGTCCAGTCCTCCGGCTTCACGGAACAGCTTGCTGCGTATCATCAGACACGCGCCGCTGGCCCAGAACACTTCTTTCGGCTCATTGTACTGTCCATAGTCCAACTCGACCATCTTGAGCACACGGCCGCGGCAGAAAGGATAACCCAGCCTGTCGATCATGCCCCCTGCTGCACCGGCGTACTCGAAATGGTCACGCCTCTGCCAAGAGAGCAGCTTCGGAGCGCAGGCCCCGCATTCCGGATGGCTGTCCATCCATTCAACGAGAGGCCCGAGCCACCTCTTGGTGACTTCGATATCGGAGTTGAGGAGCACGAAATACTCGAAACCGTCAAGCTCCGACAGGGCTTTGTTGTATCCTCCCGTGAATCCGAGATTCTCCCCGAGCTCAATCCTCCTGACCTTCGGGAACTTCTCTTTCATCATTTCCATGGAGCCGTCGGTGGAGCCGCTGTCAGCGACTATCACTTCGGCATCCTTGCCGGCGGATTCCAATACTCCCGGAAGGAACTTCTCGAGAAATTCCTTTGTGTTCCAGTTGAGTATCACTACCGCGGTTTTCATTTTCCGTTATTTATTGTCGTTGCAATTGCACTCGTGGCCGTCCTCTTTGCAGTGGCACTCATGACCTTCGCCATGCTTGCACTCGTGCCCCTCTTCGTGATGGCCGTGGCAGCAACCTCCCTTTCCATGGCAGCAGCCACCCTCCTTAGGCAGGTACTCTCCGTGCAGGCCTTCCTTGAGTTCTTTTTCGGTTGCCTCGCGTACGGATACGACCTCTCCTGTAAAGAGCAGGGTCTTTCCTGCCATGATATGGTTGAAATCCATGGTCACCTTATCCTCAGTGACGGCAACGATAGTCCCGACCTCCACATGTCCGGTGCTGTTGTACATGGGGATCTGACGGCCGACCGTAAGCAGGTCTTCGCGGACCTTGCCATCGATGGAGAAAGACTCCTTCGGCAGTTCCTTGACCTTTGCAAGGTCATATTCGCCGTACCCCTCTTCCGGAGTCACGGTGAATGAGAATATATCTCCGGGTTCGAGTCCCTCTACGGAAGACTCAAACTTAGGTATAAGCATGTTCGTGCCCTGGATATAGTCCAGGGGATGATTCTTGGTAGCCCTGTCGACAATCTGTCCTTCTACTTCAAGGTCATAGCTGACCTCCACTACCATGTTCTTTCCAATCTTCATATCTCTTCTAAATAATTATCCCCTAAAATCCACGTTCCTGCATATCAGGGTTCCTACCTGGTGGGTGTTCTTCCTGAGCGCGTCGTCGCAGGCCGCTTCGAGGTTGTTCCAGAGCTCCAGCAGGTTGCCGGTTATCAGCATTTCTTTCACCGGCTTGCGGACTATGCGTCCTCCGGCAGCCCGTTTCGCCACGAAGCCTTCGACTCCATAAGAGAAATCTCCTGTCACGGAATTGCAGTTTCCACCGTTGAAACCGTTCACTTCAATCCACGTGCCATCGAAATTGGCTGTCACTTCGTCAGGTTTTCCGGCCGTAGGCACTACGCAAGCCTTTGATATGTCGTCAACTGTGGCCTTCATCCCGGTCTTGTTGGAGATGTATGTGTTTACGAAATACTTCTTCACCACACCGGCCTCGATCACCGGCCCTTCTTCCGTAGCCACTCCCTCCGAGTCGAACAGCCTTGCTCCCGAGCAGCCTTCCATATGAGGCCTGTCCATGATCGTAAGGTAATCCGGAAGTATCTTCTTGCCGAGAGTGTCGACCATGAATGAGTTCTTCTGCTGGATGGCATATCCGCCCAGGGCGGTCAGCATCGGGGTGAGGAGCCTTGACGAGCAGATGTTTGACAAAACCATCGGATAGCGCCCGCTCTTGCATGCTTTCGAGCCGATCTTTGCGACTGCCATCTTCAGGGCTTCGTCGGATACGTCCTTGTGCAGCAGGGCGAAATGGGGATTGGCATCCCATGTATTGGCGCTGAACCGGTTGCCTTTGCTGTCGGCGATGGTGACCTCGACACCGTATTCGAAGGATGTCTCGGTCTGTCGGCATCGGGTTCCTGCGGTGTCGATGATGTATATGTCAGATATCGAGTCGGAATACTCTCCCTCCTCGGAGATAACCTTGTAATCAGGATTGGCCGGCCATTTCTTGTATCTGGAGCTGTCCAGCGCAAAAGCCCTGCGCTTTGCCGGAGTCATGGACTCATAGGCCTCGATGTCGCAGAGGCCGAGATTCTCTCCGCCGAGGTCAGGTCTGGCGACCCTTTCCTGCGGAGGAAGGTCCCTGAACTTGTCCTTGGCCAGCATCCTGACTGTGCCTATCGCCTTCAATATGAACTTCTCGAGGGCCTTTTCGTCCAGCCTGTTGGACGAAAACGTACCGAACCTGCCGTCTACGAAAAGCGAGAAAGTTATCGCCCTGTCGAGGCAGTGGGTGACCTTGTCAACCCTTCCGTTGAGGATTCCGGTCATGTCCATGAGTGACTTGGTGAGGGTGATCCTGCACTTGTCGGCTCCGTTGGCCGCCGCGAATGACAGGGCCTTTTCGGCTGCCTGCATCTCTTCGTATGTAAGTCTTCCTTCTGTCATCCTATTCTCCTCCGACTGTCAGATTATTGATCAACACTGTAGGTATTCCGCAGGATACAGGCGCGCTCTGCTCCTTTCCGCAGGTCCATGCGCTTTCATCCACTATGGAATCATTCCCGACTGCAACTATGTCGGCAAGGGCCTTCGGACCGTTGCCGATCACGTTTATATCCTTGATCGGCATGGTCAGGCGGCCGTTCTCGATAAGATAGCCGCTCTTTACGAAGAAGGTGAAGTCTCCTTCCCCGATCTTGACCTGTCCGTTGGAGAATTCATCCACGAATATGCCTTTCCTGACTGACGCTATTATGTCCTCGGGACGGGAATTACCGCTTTCCATATAGGTCGCCCTCATCCTCGGAATAGGGGCGAACCGGAATGACTCTCTCCTGCCGTTTCCGGTAGGGGCGACCTTGAAGTGCCGGGCACTTACGCGGTCGTGGAGAAATGAAGTGAGTATTCCGTTCTCGACCATGTATGTCCTCTGTGCCGGTACGCCTTCATCGTCGAAGTTGATCGAGCCTCTGTTGCCGCGGATTGTGCCGTCGTCAACTATGCTGATGTTTTCGTCGCAGACCTTCTTGCCAAGCTTTCCGCTGAACACGGACTGCTTCTTGCGTATGAAATCAGCCTCGAATGCATGTCCCATGGCCTCATGGAGAAGGATTCCGGAAGCTCCGGCTCCCATTACCACAGGCATCTTGCCTCCTTTCGGACGACGCGCGGCGAAACGGTCGTCGAGATTGCGGACAGCCTTGTCGGCCAGTTCCGAGAGCACCTCGTCGGTAAGCATCTCTGCTCCCATGCGGTAGCTCCTGCTGACGTGGCTGCTCTGGGTTGTCTTGCCGTCGCTGAATATCACTGATACGGCGAGAGTTCCCATCGGCCTGGTCTCATATTTCAGCTCTCCGTAGATGTTGTACATCATTATGTCCGAGACCTGATCCTGCAGCACTGCGGTAATCTTTATGATCCTTGGATCGCGCTGCTGTATCATGTCCTTGAGCTTGTTCAGTATCGGAATGAATTCTGAAGCAGACGCCGTCCTCCAGTCTTTCAGGATAGGGTAGCGG
>JAEEGK010013669.1_pt1 | contig 18256 bp, 11 predicted proteins | sample 8958771 | NCBI WGS metagenome assembly JAEEGK01 (sample SAMN16246547, study PRJNA631951) | gut metagenome | biome: gut microbiome; feature: rumen; material: SC-attached | host: Bos | place: Iran: Karaj | collected 2018-10
TGATATGTGATATGTTTCTCGGGAGAGCCAAAGACGCCAGAAGATCATTCCCGAGGCCTATAAACGTCACAGTCACCCCAAGTTTGTCTCCAAGCAAGGAAGTGAAAGCATCCTTGTCCTTAGCGGAAAGACCTCCATCCAGAAACCACACCTTTATTTCCTCTTCGACGCGTTTCGCCAAAGAGTAAACCATTGTGGCCGTCTGCCTAAGGTAGCCCCTATCTGAAGATACGAGTATGTCCATCAGAATTCTATAAGCTCATAAGGCTTTCCGCCAATCTCAGCGGCGAACTCCGGAAAACCGCTTTTGTACATCTGCCCTGTAACAAGTTGAATAATATTATCAGAACGCATCAAAATAAACAAATCCACGAAGGATTTTGCGCACACATCAATATCGCTACACGACGTAAAATCCATATGCTCCATCCGCCCAGGAATTATCTGGACATAAGGCCTTTCTGATGCTATGGACAAAAAACTTGTGCTATCGGAAGTCACTAGAACCTTCCCGGTCGTGAATTTTCCATCATCATACATGGAATCTAGTTTGTTCAGGCATTTTTGCGCAAGGTCTTGCGCTTCCGGATCCGACAGAGCTTTGAAAGAGCCTTCATAAAAATCACCGAGTAGAGATTGAAAGCGGAAGGTCACAGCATCAAAATGTTGCGGTAAATATGCTAAAACCGAGTCAATCTTCTCCTGAAGATAATCAGATGGCTTAAAAAGTTCTTCAAAGAGCACTTTGAAAGAACCTTTGGCGAACCATGCATTTCCATATTCGTGAATTTGAATTTTGCTTCCTACTCTTAAACAATCTTCAAGTTTGGACAAATGACGAGCATCATTATATGCCCTGTCACTTGCATTATTCCAAGGATCTGTTCCTGGCAACTCCTCGTAATAAAGGACAAGTTCCTTAGAATCAAGCACATGATAAGACAAATCCCGCTTGCTTATCCGCCAATCATAAGACATCGGTAAAAGGATATCTTCCAGTCTATGAGGATAGACATAATATATCCGAAAAGGTATGCCATTAGTCTTGCAATAACTATAAATCGAAAGGATATTCCTGAAACGGTCTGTAAGCCCCCCGTGGCTATGGACGCAATCCACCATTAAGACTATTTCCCTGCGACATTTCGGCAAAGGCCAAACATACCGATGAATATAGGAAGGAAAATGCTTGTATATGTCACCTATCTTCGTCATGACCTTTTCCTATTCACATTCAATCGTTTCTTAAGCATGAAACCAAATACTTTAATAAAACGGGAAGGTGACAACCTGACACCCCCTGAATGGAACCGCTTCTTATTGAAACTGACAAGCCCTTTTATCAGACCAGATAGACTTATTTCGGTGAAATCATTCACCACATTCCCGCCATGAACTACCTCAAGCTGCAGTGGAGCCCTATAGACATGATCAACAGGAAGGAATGACTCGACATACAAGTGATTCCAGAACAAAACCGACTGAAACACATCACCGGAAGGTTCAGATAGAGTGATAAAATGGCCGTTATTCAGAGGGTAGCTGTAAACTATACCTTCTTTCTCAATATACTTGTAAGTGTTAACAAAATCCAATACTTTATGACCTGGAGCAGACTCGAAGTGTTTCTGGACAGTCCGGACAAAATTCTGATGAAGAGCATCGTCATTGTCGAGACGGGAGGTGAGAAACCACTCCGGGACATCTACGGACAAGTCTTTAATCACCGATCTCAGCAAGGGTGGCACGATGAGCCTCAACTGGCGCTCCCCATCGATGTCCAAATCATGACTTCTACCCGGATAAGCGGCCTCTACTTTATTGTCGTATTCCTCAACCAGATCAAGATACCCTACAGGCAGATCTGGCAAGGAATGCGAGTCTACGAAGCAGGGAATTAAGCGATCGTATTCGGCTTTCAACGTCTCAATCCGCTTTTTGAAATGCTCCGGCGTAGCGGCGTCGAAAAGCACGATCCATCGGAAATCCTGGCAAGTCTGCCCTTTAACCGATGGGAGGCAATAACGCTCAAACAGGTCGAAACGACCGGCGAGCCAGGTCTCATCCAAGTTCCCGACCACCTTGCCATCAACCTTTGCCTTAAATAGCGGAAGATTGAACCTCGTGACGATGAAATGTTCGAAAAGAGCCATCAGCGTCTGCCTAAAAGCTTATCTTTCAACCTTCTGGCCTTTAAGTGACGTCTAAGGAACAGCCTTAGCTCATCATAAGGAGTGAACGGAATCCCTTTGACGGACCTTCCTTTCGCTATACGCCGTGAAGCACGCTTCACATAAGGTAACTCAGGCCATAAACTCATTATCACATTGGCGAAGGATTGCCTGTCGCTGAAACCATCAGCCGGCCGGTAAGGTTGGTTCAAGTATCTCGGGGTCGGAGCTGAAGCCAATTCCTCCTCAAAGCAAGACCAGCCGAAATCGATAAGCGACACTTCGCCATCATCGGAAATCATCAGGTTGGACGGCTGGATATCCCTATGGATAATCCCGGCTTCCTTAAGACGCATCAGCAGAATAGTCCCGCCCTTTATAAAAGACTTGACAAGGCGTCTTGTCTGATGCGAGGGTGCGCTGAAGAACCAATCCGACCTGACTCCCTGAACCCTGGATATCTCCAGAACAGCCTCACCACCAACCTCATCATACGACATGACTTTTGGAAAGCCTGAGATGCTTCCCAACTTCTCGATCATTCTCCTCTCATTGTCCATGAGCCAGGGTGTCCCTGTCTTCACGAAGCTATCATTCTTTGAGTAAACAGTTGACTTATAAGTAAATCCATCTTTCCCATCTCCAATGGAGCGTTTGACGAATGTACCATGTCGCAATGCGTAAGAAGACACTGAGAGGAACTCTTTGTTGAAGATAACGCTCTTGTCGTGAGGGCGGGTGTATTCATAGCGTCTCTCACTCATGAAGGCATCCAGCAGGGATGCGGCCTCTGAAGGTGAACCGTTGAAAACGATTCCCAAACCAGCGGCCATACGCCCCAATCTCTCGATATAGTCAGGCGCGGGTTCCCTCTTCTGCACAAAGGCATGATACAGCAGGGAATAGAATGCGTCCAGGGAGTCCGGCACGTAAAACAATCCTTTTTCTAACCGCCTGTGCTCCAAGATACTCTTCTCCCAAGGCTCATCATAATAATTGTCGCCTATGTTGCGGAAATCGAATAAGACTTCGCTCCCCGAAACCTTCATCGAATAATGGACCCTCCAATAATCGTGGAAAACCGGCGTGGCTCCGGTCAAGTACCGGACATATCGCTCATTATCCACCAGAAGATCGATATCGCCATGTTCTTCAGATGAATACTTGTCAGGCAGGCCATCGTAATTGCGAAGGACGCAATAATCCACCGAGTTGTTCAGGACATAGAACAACTCCCCGAGGTTACTGTAACCGCCTACTCCAACGCAGTCTTTGTCCCATGCGATGGGATTGGAAAACGACTCGGGATAAGCCTTGTGGAAATCATTGACATTCAGGCCAAGAAGCAGGGTCAAGTCTTTGTTGGTCTCGAAATAAGTGTCGCTGGTGTGCACCTTATGTCCACCGCCAGTCAAACGCCTGTATTCCTGCTTCTTGTCGAAGACATTGGCGTTCACTTCCCGCGTCCCGGAAGATGTCTCGCGCCATTGGAAGTCCGGCGAAGGATCCTCGAACACCGCGAGGGTGAATGATCCGTTCCCGCAATGCGCCATCTTTCCTTTGAGCATATTCACATAAGGCCAATAAGAAAGATGTCCTTGGGAATGAGAATAGAACGCCATCAGATTGTCTATAAAGCGATCCTCGCTCCAAGACACTCTGAAGGTCCCTATCATACGGAACCGCTCCCCGAGATCGGCGAGAATCTCCTCACGCCAAGGCTCGGCGGCTGACCAGATTATGGATATGAAAATCTGGGGCGAACTCATTCGGTCGTCCAAGTGTGATGTCTCAAGACTAAAGGCATGTCAGAAGAGCTGAAACGCCCGAAACCATAAAAATCCTCTTCCTCTATCTCAAATGAGGCCGCTCCGACTATATGATCCAAAAGATAACCGCCCTGACGAATGGAAATGTTCACTTTATAATGGCCAGGACGGATAAACAACGGTTCCTCAACATGGCAATGCAGTGTTTTCCTCTCCCCCGCGGACAAGTGAATGATTTCTCCGATGTCAGCTGTGTCGAAAGCCATAATCCTATTATCGGACAAATCGAACACAGCGACCCTGGCCGTTATGTTGACACTTGACCGGGAACGGACAACCAACTCACAGTCAAAGCCTTTGCTGAAAGAAATGACATTCCCTTCATCACCTTTTCCGCTAATGATCGAGAAACCCTCAAAATAGGCTTTCTTGCCATTCACGTCACGGGATCCGAAATCAAATCCCTCCCGTACCGCTTGACGAGAAGACTCCAGATAGCGATCGACCACTTCGTAAACATCTCCGTCACCCACAAGGCATCCGTCCTCGAGGATAATCCCCCTATGACAAAGATTCCGGATAGCGCCCATATTGTGGCTCACGAACAACACCGTGCGGCCTTCGCTGCTGGACACATCCTGCATCTTACCAATCGCCTTTTTCTGGAACTCAGCGTCGCCAACAGCCAGAACCTCATCAACCACAAGTATTTCCGGATCAAGGAAGGCCGCGACGGCAAAGCCAAGGCGCACGGTCATTCCGCTGGAATAGCGTTTCACAGGAGTGTCAATGTAGCGTTCGACTCCAGCAAACTCAACTATATCATCCAACTTGCGGTTGATCTCGGCACGAGTCATCCCAAGAATGGATCCGTTCATGAATATGTTCTCCCTTCCTGTCATCTCACCATGGAATCCGGTGCCGACCTCAAGCAATGAGGCTATCCTGCCCCTCGCCCGGATGGTTCCGGTAGTAGGAGAAGTCACCCGCGAGAGAAGTTTGAGCAAGGTGGACTTTCCCGCCCCGTTCTTGCCGATGATTCCGACGACTTCCCCCTCTTTGACATCAAAAGTAATGTCCTTAAGGGCCCAAACATAGTCAGAGTTGCCTTTATGCGCCCTGTCATTCGTCTCGCCAACTTTAAGATAAGGGTCCTCATGGTGCAAGACCTTTGTCTGCCACCACCGGTTCAAGTCGTGGGAAAGGGTTCCTGTTCCGACGAGACCCAGCCGATAGAGTTTCCCGACATGGTCGAATTGAATTGCTACATCGCTCATCTTAAACAGTATCCATGAAGTTCCGCTCAACGCGGTTGAAAATAATGACAGAGAAGAACAACATCACAGCCATGAACACCGCGCTGTAAATGAGACCGTTCCATGAAAGTGAACCAGCACCGAGGAAACCATACTTGAACGCCTCGAAAATAGGTGTCAACGGATTGAGCTCCAATGCCCAGCGGAACTTGTCGCCAGCCGCGCTCAACGGATAAATGATAGGCGTGGCATACATGAACAACTGCAGACCGAACCCCACAAGGTACCTGAGATCACGGTACTTGGAGGTCAAGGATGACACGACTAGTCCCCACGAAAGGGCATGTAAGGCCAGCATCAAAACCAGGACCGGGAACAGGAGGGCAGCGGCGTTAATCGACACCGGCCCTCCGATCACGACATAATAGACGTAAACCGCGGCGAAAAGCAGCAGCTGGATCAACATCTTGACGAGGTTGGAAGTCAGTGAGGCAAGCGGAACGACAAGCCTTGGGAAATACACTTTCCCGAATATTCCGGCATTTGCCGAGAACGTGTTTGAAGCGCCGTTGAAACACTCGCTGAAGTAGTTCCAGAGCATGATACCGGAGAGATAGAACAATGGCTGAGGCACCCCGTCCGTCGATATTCCCGCAAGTCCGCCGAACACGAACATGTACATGACAGTCGTGAATATCGGCTGGATAAAGAACCATAACGGGCCGAGAATAGTCTGCTTATAGACAGTGACGATGTCGCGTCTGACGTACATGTACCACAAGTCGCGGTAACGCCAGATCCCCTTCAAATCTATGTCTAGAAGCCCCTTCTCGGGTTTTATGACTAGGGTCCAGTCTTTGGCCATAGCTTAGCTCTCTTTCACTTCGTTACCATAGGCGGTCTTGCCATATGCGGCCTTACCGTAGCCATAGCCATAACGGCCATAGGATCCGTATCTATGATAACCGTAGCGGCTGTATCCGCCTTCCCCGGATGTCCCGTTAAGCACTAATGAAAGATTCTTATAACGCTTCTCCTGGTACCATTGCTCAATCTCCGGAAGAATGGCGCGTTCCATCAACTTCGCCCTGATAACGAACAAAGTCTGATCCACATAACGGTTGACTATAGAGGCATCCGCAACTATCTCAACGGGAGGGCAGTCGATGAACACATAGTCATATTCCTCACGGACAGAGTTCATAAGTTTCTCAAAATACGGAGTATAGAGAAGCTCGCTAGGATTCGGGGGAAGCTTACCGCAAGGAAGGACATCTATTTTCCCGAGCGGGACGATAAGGTCATGGTAGTCATCCTCTTTTCCGCTCAAATATGTTGAGATGCCTTTATGGGGTGACTCAACATATTCAGACAGAGAAGCTTTGCGAAGGTCCAAGTCAATCGCCAGAACTTTCTTATCCTTTAGGCCGACAGCGGTGGCCAGGTTGGCTGTGATAAAGGTCTTTCCGGAACCGGGGTTAAGGGATGTCAACATAATGACCTTATTCGAGGACTGGTAGCCCAACATGAACTCCAGGTTAGACCTGGCGACCCTGAAAGCCTCATTTATTACATCCCTATTCTTATCCGCCACGAGAACCGTAGGAACAGTGGTCTTGTTGTCTTTGCCCTTCTTTTTATTCTTGCCTTTAACCCGCACGAGTGGAATCTCACCGGCGAAAGGAGCGGTCAGAACCTTCAAATCCTCACGTCCCTGGACAGTGGATTTAAGCACCTCTGTCAGGAATATTATCACCGCGGGGATTGCCAAGCCTATCAGCAGAGCCATCAGATAGGTTTTTTGCGGGACAGGGGAAATCGGTCCCCAACTGCCATGAGGGGGCTCTATCAGCTGAGTGTTGTAAGCCGTGAATGCCTGGGAAAGCTCATTTTCCTCCCTCTTCTGAAGAAGGAACATGTAAAGCTGCTCTTTAACCCTCTGAAGCCTCTCTACAGAAAGCAGGTACTTCGCCTGATTGGGATTGGCGGCCACTTTGCCATATGCCTGGTTTCGAGTACTGCTGAGGCTGGCAAGGGTGTTCTGCATAACGGCCAGCTCGCTGTTCATAGATATCAGCAAGGTCTCGCGCATGGAACGGATCTGCCTGTCATACTCCATGATACGAGGGTTCTGGAGGGAAGAATGGGCCAAGTGGTTGTTCCTCTCCATCAATGTTCTGTTGTACTCCGAAATGCCCCTTTCGACGATTCCGCTATTCATACCGGAAGTGTAAGGAATCTGGGAGAACATGTTGCTCTCATCCATCACAAAATCCCTTATAGAACGGAGAAGACGCATCGTGTTCTCAAGAGCGAGAGCCTGACGCTCCGCTTCCGTAGCTTCCGAAAGGGCCATTCCACCGGCCTGATTCACATCAAGGATAAGATGCTCGGACTTGTAACTGGCGATTCCTTGGTCCACATCACCGAGCTCGTGCTCAATCACCCCAAGACGGTCCTTGATGAACTCATTGGCGCTGACTATTCGCCTGTTGCGGTCCATCATCCAGTTCTCGTTATAGACCGAAATAAGAGTGCTCAGCACATCCTCCGCCCTATGAGGAGACACATCATTGTAGCTGATATCGATAATTGTCGCGGCATCACTGCGCAGACGAGGGTAGATGCGTCCACTAACCCTTGCGATAGCAGTGCCAAGAGGCAACCTCTCCACATCAAGGCTGCTCTCCGCACCCGCTTTGTAATAGTTGGAAGGCTGCACGGTGAGAAGACCGGCAGGTGTCTGCAAAGTGTCCCCCAGACGCAGCGCGAGGGTCTTATCTGAGATTTGCCCGCCACGACGCATATCGCTCAAAACGATAGTGCTGTCTTTGGCAAGATCCAAATGCAACCCAGCTGACTCATTGTCATTCAGGTCAAGGAACTTGACGGAGAATGGAAGGCTCACCCCATAGATGGTCTTTTTGTAGAATGTCCCCGGCTGGAGATAATCCACATCAAGGTTGAGTCGCCTGACAACCTCAGTCGCCACGACACTCGTTCTCATCATAAGTATCTCATTGTCAAGGTTAGACGGTGTCTGGGTGATTCCCAACTCACGGAGCGTCCTGTCACCACTGTTCGCATCTGTCTTGATCAATATGGATGCGGAACGTGAATATACAGGAGGCGTCTTCTGGATCCTGAGATAGGCGACACCGAAGGCAATGGCCAAAGATAATATGAACCAGTACCAATTGTGAAGAATCATTCTGAGAACCTTCTTCACTGAAAGCGCCGAGTTCGAAGAAGTGGCCTGCCTGGTGGAAGTGTTGTTAGTCGGTATCCTTTCCATATCACTGTCCATAATTACTATAGTTGGTGTATCTTTCCCCTTCCCTGTCGATAAATGTCCTTATGAACAAGTAGAACGTTATCACGCTGGTGACGCTCGAGATCCAGAAACTGGGGTTCCTGGTCTGATTGGCCAACAGGGTGGATTGGTTAGCTCTCAAAGCGGTAGGTTCCACATAGATCATATCGTTCTGCTGAAGGTAATAGACAGGAGAGTTATAAACACTCTGAGGATCAGTGAGATCGACATAGTAAGGCGTCTGCTTCCCATTCTCAGTGCGCAGGACCATCACATTGTCCCTCCGCCCGCTGATTGACAAATCACCGGCCAAAGAGATGGCCTCCATAAGCGTGATATTGTCCCTGGGGATTGTGATTCTTCCGGTGTGGCCTATTTCACCCAGCGCATAGAATGAAAGGTCATAATACTCCACCAGCACAGTAGGATCGGCCAACATTTCACCGGCAAGCAACCTGTATTTCACAAGATCGGCCACCTCAAGACGGGTCTTTCCCCCGACTTTGATACGACCTAGAACTGGCATCTCAATCTCACCATTCTTATCAACCGTATACGGATGGTTGCCACCTCTGCCAGAGGAGCCATAACCACCACCTCCGTAACTACCAGTGCTATAATTGCCACTTCCTCCTCCTTCCCAAAGATTGAAATCGCTGGCAAGTTCCCTGTCATGGCTGAACACGAAAATCTGGAGCCTGTCTCCGGGTTTCAGAGTCAGGTCCCTGGTCTCTTGCAACTGAACCGGCACTTGGTCCGGCAAGTCCCTGAGGTAAGCGATTTTCGGGACGGTACTGCATGCCGTGAAGAAAATCACCGCCACCAGTGGCAAGCCGAACTTAAGAAGTCTCTTTTTGTCCATAATGCTATAAATGTTTAACTTGTTAATAACGCACAACCTAAGTGCTTGACAGTCAGGTAAATCCACGGCCCGTCAAGCTTGGCCGGAAAGCGCCGGGAACACTCCCCCCGGCTCCGGAATCCTCCAATCCAAGAGAAATAAACCCGTTTCCAGCCCTCGCAGTGGCTATCGCTCTGCGATTCTATAACTTACAAAAATAGCAAAAAAGATGAGAAATACTACAAAATATCCCCCAAGGCAAGGACATTCCCGATAGGAGTCGCCCAACTTGTGACGAACCGGACAGCGATCCTATCCTTGTCAACCGGGCACCAATCCTCGAACCGTACTTTGCCGTGAAGCTCCGCCGCGCGCCGCCTGGTCATGATGAAAAACTGCTGGTTGGTGGGCGAGTCGATGAAGGTCTCATAGCCTTTCTCAAGGAATAGTCCCTTAAGCCTCGAAGCCATCTCATCAGCATGGCGGGCTATCTTGAAATAGAGACCGTCGGTGAAAAGCGTGTCGAACTGAAGACCGAGAAGTCGCCCCTTGGCCATCAAAGCTCCATGTTGCTTGATAGTGGTGAAGAAATGAGCTGGTGCCCCGCCGCAAAAGACCACGGCCTCTCCAAAGAGCGCCCCGACTTTCGTACCACCGATGTAGAACACATCGCAAAGGGATGCGAACTCCTTGACATCTATGTCGTTAGCTTCACTCATAAGACCGTATCCAAGCCTCGCCCCATCCACGAACAAAGGGATGGAATACCGCTGGCAGACAGAGTGGATGGCCTTCATCTCTTCCTTGGAATAAATGGTCCCGAACTCGGTCGGGAAAGAGATGTACACCATCCCGGGGATGACCATATGCTCATAAGTCCCATCAGCATAGAACGCTTTAAGATAGGCCTCGAGTTCTCCCGCATCCATCTTCCCCTCATGATCCTTAAGAGTCAGCACCTTGTGGCCGGTGTACTCCACGGCACCACTTTCATGGACTCCGATATGGCCGGTCCCAACAGCTATTACACCTTCATAATCCCTTAACATTGAGGCGATAACGGTGGAGTTGGTCTGGGTCCCCCCCACCAGGAAAAAGACATCCGCCCCCTCAAGGGCAAAAGCCGCCTTGATCTTCTCCTTGGCACTTTCCGAATATTTGTCGAGTCCGTAACCGGGGGTCTGTTCAAGATTGGTCTCCGAGAGCCGGGAGATTATGGCCGGGTGGGCTCCTTCTGTGTAATCACTTTCAAAAGACAACATGATAACGCTCGTTTTATGATAACGCGAATATAGCATTTATATTCATCTTCGCCCGTTATCAACACGCCCTGTTGATAACTTTTCATATCTTCCGGGTGCCCTTGCTTGCTCCTCTAAGACTTTCTGCCTAATTTAGCACGAATATGCACTGATAACAAAGTACTACCAATAGTTTTAAAACAAAATCACATGAAGAAAGTGTTACTTTTACTCCTGCCTTTGGCGTTCGCGCTGGCAGGTTGCGACAAGTACGATGACTCGAAAGTCTGGGACGAGTTGAACGCCCAGAAAGCTAAGCTGGCGGCCCTTGAGGGCACAGTCAGCACGATGAACTCGAACATCGGGTCGCTGCAGTCTCTCGTCTCCGCCGTCCAGGACAAGGTGACTGTCAACTCAGTCACAAAAGAAGAGAACGGCTATCTCATCACCTTCTCAGATGGTAACAAAGCCAGGATTGAGAATGGTGCGAATGGCCAGGATGGAAAGGATGGTGTGGATGGTAAAACTCCACAAATCGGTGCCAAAGCCGATGCCGATGGCAAGTATTTCTGGACCCTGAATGGTTCATGGATGCTTGACGCTTCCGGCAACAAGGTCCCCACCAGCGACACACCCCAGGTCAAGATCGAGGACAACCAGTGGATGGTATCCTATGATGGAGGCAACTCCTGGAGCAAGGTTGATGGCCAGACAAGCATGGCAGGAAGCCTCTTCGAGAGCGTTACCACCGATGCTGACAATGCCGTTTTCACCCTAAACGACGGTACTGTCATCACAATTCCCCTGACATCCAAGGTCCAGAAGCTCCAGTTGATCTTCGACGAGACCGTGTTCGCCAAGATGCGCTCGAGCGAGCTTCTCAGCACAGCCTACACCATCACCGCCCCCGAAGGTGCCAAGACTGACATCGAGACCTTCGAGAGCGACGGCTGGACCGTCACAATCCGTCCCAACGATGAGAAGAGTGGAAGAATCTCCATCAAGTCTCCCGAGACAGTCACTTCCTCGAAGATCCTCTTCCTTCTCACCGACGATTTGGGTGATTCTTTCGTCAAGATCATCAACATCGGCTTCAATGAGACCGAAAAACCTGCCGTCCAGACAGAGTACTCCATCGACCACAATGGTGGAGAGCTCATTATCCCGCTTGTCTCTTCCACCGCGGAACTCTCTGAGGGAGCCGACTGGTTGACAATCGCTTCCGTTGGAGATCAGGTAGTCCTGAACGTCACCTCCAACGAATCCTACGACTGGAGAACAGCCCAGCTCACCCTCGAGGACGGCACTGTTGTCTCCGTGACTCAGATCACCGCCGACGCCATGATCTTGAGCAAAGAGGTTATCGAGATTGACGGACGGCGCCAGCTGGTGGCCTTCCCTGTCAATACCAATGTCACTGTCAAGGCATACGTTACAGAGGGCGAGGACTGGCTCACAGTCACTCCTTCCACAAGAGGCCTGGTCGAGAAGATCTTCACATTCACTGCCAAGAGGAACACTACCGATGCTGAGAGAACCGCTGTTATCGAGTTCCACGGCAACGACCTGACCGGCACCTGCAAGGTGATTCAGGCTGTCTATGACGGCGATCCTTCAGTGGATGTGACTGAGGCCGCCGCATCTGACGAGGGAGAAGAGCTCGAGCTCAGGACATCGCTGATCATCACCGGAACCACCGATGGTTATGTCGTCGGCGATGCTGGCAGCTATATCTTCGTCCAGGATGCCAGCCATGCTCCGACATGGCAGGGCGACTCTGTGAAGTTCAACGCCGTCTCCACCAGATTCAACGACATGCCCGCCCTCGGATCGGTACAGGGTTACACCACCACCTCTGAGAAGAATACGGTCAAGGTCTCCGCCACCGACATTACCAGCAGGATCGACACCTACGCTTCTGGTGTCCCGACTGTTGTCAAGATCACCGGTGACCTCACTTCTGGTGACTCCGGCAGCTACAACCTCTCCATCAAGGGAGCCACCAAGAAGGTCTTGGTTTACAAGCCTGCCGACTTCGTCGGACTGTCCGGCTTCACTGGCCACAACGTCGATCTCACCGGTATTTACTATGGTGAGTCAGATGGTGTCATCACAGTCATCGCCATCTCCGCCACAAGCAACGGTCTTTCACTCAATGAAGGCGACCTTGTCACCGTGGCCGAGTTCATCAGCCTCGCGAAGACCGACATGAAACTGAAACTTGTCGGAACTGTCAGTGGCTACAACCAGAGCAACTGCCGTTTCGATATCACCGACAACACCGGTTCGATCTATGTTTACACCGTCACCAACAAGAGTGAATGGGCAAGCAAGATCAAGAACGGAGGAACCGTAGAGCTCCTCGGCAAGTACCAGTTCTACGAGGCCAAGAGCCAGCATGAGGTAGTCGATGCGGAAATCGTCTCCTTCACCGGCATCTCAAGCGATACAAATTATCAGTACCAGAAGGCCTCGAGCATCACTTCCGGCAAGTCCTACATAATTGTCGCCCTGAATGGTACAACTGCCCATGTCGCCCAGCCGGTCAGCAGTAATTATGGTGCTTTGTATGTGGATGAGGCAACTGACAACGACGGAATCATCTCTATGCCATCAAGGGCCAACGAGTTTGTGATTACCGAGGCCGACGGCAGCTACACCTTCACCCAACCCGATGGCAGATTACTGTACCAATCCGGAACTTACGATACTTTCAATGTTTCCGCCACTCCATCTGGTGGGGAGTTATGGGACATTTCCATCGACAGCGACGGAATAGCCACCATCACCAACACTTCGGTCAACAAGTTCGTCCAGTACTGGATCGAGAAGAGTTCCTTCGGCTCCTATGCGACATCTAAGGGAGACGACGGCTTGATGCCTACTCTCTTTGAATATGTTGGCGAAGGTGAAGGCCCTGGTGGCGGTGACGAGCCCGGTGGCGATGAGCCCGGCGGCGGAAGCGAGGTCGATGGCAACGTCGAAACCCTTGACTTCTCCAAACAAGGTTTCGAAAGCGGAGTACAGTACAAAACCGTTGAAGGTGCCAGCATGACCGTGACATTCGGTGACGGCGGCAATGACGGCAAGTACTACACCACCGGAGAAGGAATAAGGATCTATAGCAATGGCTACGTCAAAATCGAAGCCACCAAGACGATCACCAAGATCGTGTACACCTTCGCTTCGACAAAGGGCCATTCACCTGCGGAAGACTACACCGTCAACACCGGTTCATTCACCCCTGGCGCCACATCAACCTGGACTGGATCGTCCAAGGAGGTCGTGGTGACAAGAGATAATGTCGGTTCAGGCCATTGGAGACTCCAGAAGGTTGAAGTGACCTACGCCGAATAGGCCAGTCTTCAACATGAACGAATCGAGGCGCCCCCTTCGGGCGCCTCATTCTTTTCTGTAGAAGACCACTTACCATTCATCGGGTAATGTAGTGATGCCCGGAGGGCTACGTTCCGCTTCGCTCCACTCTGTACCCTCCCACTGTCTACTTCGTCATCGCTTTGCGATAACTCGTATCCAGCGGGCCCCGTCCCTCTTCCCGTGGCCGAGGGGGGCCACGCCTCCGGGCGTCACTACATTACCCGACGCCTGAAGGACAGGCACTGTAAGGCCTGTCCACCCCCGGACAGGGGCAGGGGGAGGGGCCCAACGGAGACAAGTGGTCAAAGACCACGCAGGAAACGTTGGGAGGGGCCGGAGCGAACGAAGTGAGCGGAGTCCTTACAGTACCTGTCCTTCAGGCGGCGGAAAATACTATCGGCCGGAGGAGGAGATGAGGTCGCGGAGGCGGGTGGTGAAGTCTGTGCGGGAGAGGAGATCCTCGAGGGTGGTGTGCATACGCCAGCGCCAGTAATGACGAGGATTGGCGGGGACATTAATACGCTCATCAGCAGGATCACCCGGATAACGGACAGAACCATCAATTGACAGCCAATCCTGTAAAGGAAGTATGCAAAGCATGGCCGGAGACTCAAGATGCTGCTTCAAAATGGACTCGCAGATCCATGGCTCACAATAAACCGGAGCCTGCCCCTCACAATGAAGCATCTCATGGAAATACCTGGAAGTCAGTTCCCTATCTTCTTCCCACCACGCCCGCAGCGAAGAAGTGTCATGCGAGCCGGTCGTGCAAACTGAAAGGTAGGGGTATCTTGCCGGATCACCAAAAGCGTCCTCCGGGGACTTTGGCATCCTCTGGACCTCAAGCGACAGGATCTTCAACTCATCCATCACCTCAGGAACACAAGCCGGGATCATACCCAAATCCTCGCCACAAGCCAACATGCCTGTGGAATCCAGAAGAGCAGGAAGCTTGCGCATGGCGGTCTCCTTCCAGAAAGCGTTGTGCCTGCGATAGAAGAAGTCGTTATAAAGCTCATTGTAAGCATCTTTGTGCCACTGATCAAGAGCCTCGAAAGCGGCCGTCTTCTGGGATGAGATACGAGGATGGTACCAACCCGGACGATGGGGATCAGGGACGAACAGGTCCGTGTCGGGATTAAACCCACGACCACGGAGCTCATCCGCCGAATATGGCAAAGCGGGGTTGAAATGACCCAGCAGGCCTGACTTAATGCCAAGAGGAATCTCCCAGATACGGAAGAAACCGAGAATATGGTCGATTCTGAAAGCGTCGAAATATTCACTCATCTTCCCAAGACGAGCCTTCCACCAACCGTATCCATCCTTGGCCATCTCCTCCCAGTTGTAGGTCGGGAATCCCCAGTTCTGCCCGTCCTCGGAGAAAGCGTCCGGCGGGGCGCCTGCCTGCGAATCAAGGTTGAACAGTTCCGGATACTGCCATGCGTCCACACTGTCGCGACTGATTCCAATGGGCAAATCGCCCTTGATCGCGATACCCTTCGAATGGGCATATTCAACAGCATCCTTAAGCTGGACATCAAGGCAGAACTGCTCCCAGCAATAGAAATCCATCTTCTCGCCATGGATCTTGCGGAACGCTTCCACGCCACTCTTGGAATAGACGGAAAGCTCCGTCCATTTCCCGAACTGGGGAGTGCAGTTAAGATCCCTCAACACACAGAATGCCGCATAAGGCACGAGCCAATGTTCATTAGCCTTGAAGAATGCCTTATATTCCTTGCTCTCAAGAACTTCCGGTCCGATTGAAAGGAAGGTGGCTTGCAAAAGACGAGTCTTCTCATTGTTGACCCGCTCGTAATCTATCTGCGGCAAGGCGTTCAACTCTTTCTGGAGAGCCTCGTATTCCTTGGTCTTCTTGACACCCGCCTCAGGAAGGGATATGAACTGAGGGTGAAGGGCGAAAGTGGAGTTGGCGTTGTAAGGATACGAGTCCGTCCATGAGCGAGACATGGTGGTGTCGTTGATCGGAAGTATCTGGATGACACTCTGGCCAGTGGCAGCAGCCCAATCAACGAGCTTCTTGAGGTCCTTGAACTCACCCACTCCGAAACTATCCTCACTCCTCAACGAGAACACCGGTATCGCAACACCCGTGCCTCTCCAGGCTTTTCTGTCAAAGACTGGGCTCTCCTCCCTCTTCACAAGAAGGGTACCCTCGCTGACAGACCCGAAGAATCTACGGTTACGGCCAGACTCCCAAACAATAGGAGCGCCTGTCTTATCATCAATGATAACGTACTTATATTCAGTTATTTCCTTAGAATCCAGATACACATTCCATAGGACACCTTTACGGGACAACGGCACAAATCTGGTCCACTCTCCGAAGAAGGCTCCGCTGCCGGTTATCGCCAGAGTCTCACCGCGGCGCACACCGGGTGCGGCCACTGTCAACGCCAAGTCTCCGGTAAAGCGGGAAACATGCGACTCTCCTCCGAAAATGACATCGGTGAAAGCCTTGGTCCAGAAGGGGGCGTCGGACGGTCTGTCGTTCCAGCGGTCCCTGACCTCGACTGAACCAATCTTCTTGGATGAAGGAATATTCAAAACATGGCTGGACCACTCGCGGCGGACCACCTTTCCATCCTTTTTTAGAGCGAAACCATATTCAACGGTCTTCCAGGAGGCCGGGACACTGATCTCGGTTGCCCAAACACCGTCTCCGACATATCGCATCGGAATCTCTTTCCCGGCGGCGGAGATCACACATAGCGACTCTCCTGGCACGGTGAAATACTCAACACTTATAATGATACGCATAGCAAAAACTCATCGGCGGCCTTATTCCGCCATTAAATCGCAATATAGCCAAAATATCTGAAAATGGCTATCTTTGCACAGCACAATCGGCAATCTATGGACAGAAAAGACCTTGAGATAATGGCTCCGGCGGGAAACTTCGAGTGCCTGGCCGCGGCGATTGAGGGAGGAGCTGACTCCGTGTATTTCGGAGTCGGACGGCTAAACATGCGCTCCCACTCCGCTAACAATTTCTCCCCTAATGATTTACCGGAGATAACAAGGATTTGTCGCGAGGCGGGAGTCAAGACTTACATGACTCTGAATATTGTGCTTTACGAAGAGGACCTGGCAGCGATGCGGCAAGCCCTTATGGCAGCCAAAGACGCCGGAGTTGACGCTATTATAGCTTCTGACATGGCGGCTATCAGCTATTGCCGGGAGATTGGATTGGAAGTTCATGCCTCAACCCAGTTGAACGTCTCCAACATAGAAGCCCTGAGGTTCTGGTCAAGGTTCGCCGATGTCATCGTGCTGGCCAGGGAATTGAATCTCGGCCAAGTCAAAGCCATCTGTCAAGCCATTGACGATGAGGGTATTAAAGGGCCATCGGGGAATCTTGTCAGGATTGAGATGTTCGCCCATGGCGCCTTGTGCATGGCGGTCTCCGGGAAGTGCTACCTCAGCCTCCACAACTGCGGTCATTCGGCGAACAGGGGCGACTGCTACCAGATCTGCAGGAGGGGCTACACCCTGACCGACATCGAGACCGGGGAAGGACTTGAGATAGACAATCGTTACATCCTCTCTCCCAAGGATCTCTGCACGATCGAATACCTTGACAAGATGGTCGAAGCGGGAGTCAAGGTGTTCAAGATAGAGGGCAGGGCCAGGTCCGCTGAATATGTGAAAAGAGCCGCCGGCTGCTATCGGAAAGCGGCTGACGCGATTTGCGATGGGACCTACACTCCGGAGTTTGCCACCGGTCTGAAAGATCGTCTGTCAGAAGTGTTCAACAGAGGCTTCTGGAATGGATGGTACCAGGGTGGAAAGATGGCCCAGTGGAGCGAGATTTACGGCAGCCATGCTACCCGGCGGAAAACATATTTCGGAAAGGTCACCAACTGGTACGACAAAATCGGAGTGGCGGAAGTCCTTGTAGAGTCAGGGATAGTTAAAGTTGGTGATGATTTCATCGCTATAGGGGCTACTACCGGAGTTTATGAAGGCTGCGTGGAAGAGATAAGGGTTGACCTGAAGCCTGTCCAAGAGGCCAGGAAAGGCGATCTTTGCTCTATTCCCGTGTCATTTCCCGATGACTGGAAAGGCGACCGCAAGTTGCGCCGGGGCAACAGGCTCTACCTCTGGGAAGAAGTCGGTGAGTGAACAAATCTACGAGGCCCCTCCATCGAGCGCCAATAATCTGAGTCAAAGGCAGTCGGGTGTTTGTACGGCCCATTATGGTCGATTGTGAACGCCAGATAAGTTATCTTGTATCCCTGCGCCAGGAACATCTTCTCATAG
>JAEEGK010013672.1_pt1 | contig 18254 bp, 12 predicted proteins | sample 8958771 | NCBI WGS metagenome assembly JAEEGK01 (sample SAMN16246547, study PRJNA631951) | gut metagenome | biome: gut microbiome; feature: rumen; material: SC-attached | host: Bos | place: Iran: Karaj | collected 2018-10
GTACTCCGCACGCCACGGGAAGTCTGGGATAGAAAAGCTGAATGATACCAGCGCCTCCGGGAGCTATCGGGAATAAAGCAAGTAATACCAGAGTTTTCTTGTTACTGTTCCCCCTTTTTCTGAGTGCACCGATAATGGTGTGAGAACATGCAACCACAACATAGATGTAAGAAAACAAATAAGTAAGAATAAAGTACGGACCTCTGTGATATACACCGTTGTCCTCAACATAAAACAGAATTCCGGTAAATACATTGACGACAAGTATTACGGTCATGGGAATCATAAGAATTGAGGAAATCTGTACTTTGCGTTTGCTTTTTACAAGATCCGAATCACGCAGATATTCAAAATACAAAAACCAGAAATAGCACATAAGTGTCGTTGCAAAAAAGTATGTCTCTTTGCAAAGCAGCTTAGCGGCGGATGTAAAATGTCCGAGCGGAATTACCCTTTCATTTATCAGAACAAATAAAGAATCGGATACAAAAAAGACCATCTCCGCAATTATGGACATAGAAAAATTTCTCTGAGCCACCATCTTGGAAAGACCCATTGTTTTCCAGAGGATGAAGGCTATGAGAGCCAGCGAGAACATATTTATTTCCGCGTATAGAATCGCATATTCAGTCTGCATAACAATAATACAAAATGAGGGAGCAAATAACCGCCCCCTCAGTAATAGAATTACATTTCAACAGCAACTATTGAAGTTACGCTGCTTGCGGGAAGTTTAACTTTGATTCCGGCTCCGCCATCTACGACTTCAGCACCGATTTCTTTGATAACGACATTTTCGGGCTTATCGAAGGTATTGTGAGCGGTGATGTCGCCAGCAACGGTTTTTGCAACCGCGCTGCTTACTTTGGTTCCGCCGACAATGATATCGATCTCTGCTTCCTTTTCGGGATCGGTGTTAACAACGGTGATGCAGAGCTTTCCGTCTTTTTCGCTTGAGGAAACGGAAAGTGAAGGAATCTCATACTCTCCGTCCTTAAGCTCCTCGGTCTCCGCATAGCTCTCAACATGACGAGCATCCATGTGATCCTTGAAAAGATCATATACATGGTAGGTAGGAGTAAGGATCATCTTGGGACCGTCGGTCAGGATCATAGCCTGAAGAACATTGATCATCTGTGCGATGTTGCTCATTACAACAGTATCGCATCTGTCATTGAACATGTTCAGGTTAATACCTGCAACAACCGCATCACGGATGCTGTTCTGCTGGTAAAGGAAACCGGGATTTGTTCCGGGCTCTACCTCAAACCAGTTACCCCACTCATCAACGATGAGTTTAAGCTCGTGATCAGGCTTGGATGCCTGCTTGAGAATTGAGATGTTATTATCCATGATCTCGCCGAGCTTAAGAGTCTTCTTGATGGTCTCAAAATAATCTGCCTTAGCAAACTCGGTAGCCTTGTTTTTGTGGAACCAGTCGGGTCCGGTTACTGTGTAGTAGTGGAGGGAAAGAGCATCGACAAACTGTCCTGCCTTCTCGGCAACTACCTTAGCCCAGTTATAATCATCAGCATTGGCTCCGCAGGCAATCTTGTAAACCGGATGGTCATTATCGTAATTTCTTACGAATGTGGAATATCTCTTGCACTCGTCCGCATAGAACTCGGGAGTCATATTTCCGCCGCATCCCCAGTTCTCATTACCGATACCCCAGTACTTTACATTCCAGGGCTTCTCTTCGCCGTTTGCTCTTCTTAAGTCTGCCATGGGTGAAACACCGCCCATGTTGCAATACTCAACCCAGTCGCTCATTTCCTGAACGGTTCCGGATCCTACGTTACCGCAGATGTAAGGCTCGCATCCGACCTGTTTGCAAAGCTCGAGGAATTCATGAGTTCCGAAGGAGTTGTCCTCGGTAACTCCGCCCCAGTTTGTATTTACGATCTTTTTTCTGTTTTCCTTGGGTCCGATGCCGTCCATCCAGTGATAGGTGTCGGCAAAGCATCCGCCGGGCCATCTGATAACGGGAACCTTGATGTTCTTAAGTGCGTTAACCACATCGGTTCTCATGCCGTTAACATTGGGAATACCGTCCTCTTCCTTTACGAATACGCCTTCGTAGATACATCTTCCGAGATGCTCTGCGAACTGTCCGTAAATATTCTTGTTGATGGTGCCTTTACTTTTCTTGGTGTTTACAACTATGTGTGCCATAAAAAATCTCCTGATTTATTATTTATCTTCCCAGACAATCTCTCCGGAAAGTTCGTCCTTGGCAAAAGGTCCGGGTATTACCTTAATGCCTCTCTTATTGCCAAAGTAATCGGTATTGAAGGTGATTGGAGTTCCGTCCGGATTCTCATAATACTCTTCGGGCTCAAATGCTTTGCCCAGAGTTTCGGTGTCGATCATGTGTACTTTGAAATCCTTCACAAGATCGAAAACGTTGGTCTTAAGTGAATACTTACCCTTCTTTTCCTCAAGCTTAACGTATGCCTTGGTCTTCTTATCAACGAGATGATCCTTCTCGTGCTTGAATGCACCTGCACCGTTAAAATATGCATTTCCGTGGATCCATACCGGAAGGTGTCCGAAATGTCCGGTTGCGAGCTTACCCATATCCGGGCGGCGCTTGCCTATATCAAAAAGCTCGATCCAGTCTTCATACAGAGGATACTCGTTCCATACATGGGTACCGACTTCCATATTGGTGGGCTCACGCTTGGGATCCCATCCCTTGAGATAATCCTTAGGTATCTGAGTATTCTGGATAAAGATGTTGTTGTAGAATCTGTCATCACCGTGAAGGATGGTCATAAATCCCAGAACCTCGGTACGGTGAGCTATATGGTAAGGAGTGTAGCGGGGCTCGCGCTGTCCGTTGATTATGGAATCGACACCGCTTCCTACCATTACGAAAGATCCGCATACAAGGTTATGAACCATGGCAACACCCTGAGTAGCTATACGGAGTGAGCAGGGTGACAACAGAATGTTGTTATCAATGAGCGTGGGTCCGTGTCCGACCTCAACAAAGAGATCCTGGTCGAAGCGGTCGGGCTTTGCTTTGATGAATTCAGGGAAGCAGTTATCATGCAGGAAGTTCTGAGTGATACGGGTTCCCTGTGCCTGCCAGTCACACCAGATTCCCATCCAGCAATGATGAATATGGTTCCTGCGGAAAATAACGTCGATAGCCGCATGGAACTTAATACCTGCGATCTCCGCACCGCCAAGCTGCTGCATGCAGTTAATGTGATGGATATGGTTATCCTCGATAATGGAGAATACGCATCCCATTCTTCCTACGATACCGGTCTGCTCACAGTTATGGATGTGGCATCTTCTGACGATATGTCCGCCCACGGTCTCCTTGGTCCATCCGTCATACTGAGCACGGCATACCGCATCTCTTTCCATCTGGGTAGGACTCTTAACATGTTTATGGAAGAAGTAATTATCATTGTTTTCCTGGGAATAGTTACCGAAGGAAATACCGCAGCACTTCGAGCCGTAAACATCGCAGTCTTCAATGATCCATCCCTTGGACCAATGTGCACCGATCATACCGTCCTGGAATGCCGCGGGAGGTGCCCATGTGGTTGCAGCCTTACATACGGTAAATCCGGAAAGAGTGATATAGCTTCTGTATTTCTCGGAAGGCATAAAGCAGTTTCTGCGTACCGTAATCTCTACTTTTTCCTTCTTGGGATCCTTATCCTTGAAGTTTGCATAGATAACAGTCTCGTTAGTCTTCTCATCCTGCTCGCAGTACCACTTATAAACAGAAAACTCGGGCTCCCAGCTTCTGTCATATACCTTGCCCTCTTCCCACTCCTTAAGCGAGCCGCATTCATACATCATACGGTCGTTGAGGAATACATTACCGGTATGCATATGGTTATCGGCAAAATACCAGTCGCCTTCAACTTCCTGAATGTAAGGGTTATATGCACCGAAGATCGTATTATCGATCCTTGTTACATAAGTAGATCCCTTATGTTTTTTCCAATCGGTTACAACCTCTGCTCCGGTTATAACAGCCTTTAAAGGCTTTTCGGAAATATAGGTTATTCTCGCGTCTTCTCTTCCGGCATTCTTGGGATTTACATACTCCCTGTAGATACCGGGTGCGACAATGACCTCATCTCCGGCTACGGCAATATTTGCCGCGTCCTGAATTGCCTTAAAGGGTGATTCTTTGCTTCCGTTGCCACCCCTGGCCACCGAAGCGTTTACATAGATTTTCATAGCGTACCTCCTCGCATTTAAATTGCCCCTTTATTGATTTGTTAAAATAATACCTCCGGTAAGATCCGTCGTAATACGTTTCCCCTATAACTTCCTCACCGTAATTATCCGAAAGCCAATTCATAAGCCATGAATCCTCTGCTTCTTTGGACTCTCCGTACCAGCAAACTATCTCCACAACGTCCGGCAATTTATCCGGATGTTCTTCCCAGTACAAGCCCTGACTTTCATCGATCACGCATGAAGTCTGCGTATCTTTGACCGATATCTCCACATCTTTAAACAGATACTCAAGAGAACTCGCTCCGTCCATCATTCCGCAATTTCCGGATATTAAAACACAGCTTCCGTCAGGAATAAGTTCCTGCCATTCGGCATAGGTACTGTCTAAGATGAATGGTCCCATATATTCCGAGAATATTCCGATCATCGGTCCCTTCTTTGATACTCCCGCGATATCTGTCAGATTGATGTAGCAAAAAGACATGGATCTGACAATATACAGATTTATCAAAACAATGGGAATCACAGGAAAAATCCTGAAAAAACCGGCACTCGCAATGGTTTCTTTTTCAGTTTCATATTCATACAGAAATGAAAAAGAAATACATACTCCGAGTATCATATATCCAAGTGAAGAATGCAATGAAAGATTTGATAAAACCGCCGTGGAGATCATTTGGAAAACGCTGATTATAAGCGCTATGGAAAGCGCATCTTTCCTAAGACCTTTCTTACGAAAAGACATAAAAATACCGGTCAGAAGAAGTGCATTATTAAACTCCGCAAAACAAAAATCCGTGTTCATTGAAACCGCATCGGATAAGAGCCAGATTCCGCACAGAGTTAGAAAGACAACGGCAAATTCGTCTTTTTTCGTCTTTTTATCCGTTTTCAAAAAGAAATCCTTGATGCGGATGATAAGTCCCGACAAAAGTCCGATAAACAAATATGCAACAAACAAAGTAAGCAGGTCCTTACCATAACCAAAAAGCTTATCGGATACACTCATAGCATGGGAAGGATCGGAAGAAACAATATGACCTATTCCCTTTACAAACTCATCCGTGCCCAGTGTTGTTGCAAAATAGGCAAGATACAATAATCCGCTCACAAGACAGATAAGCGTAAGTATAATAGAATTCTTAAAGCCTTTATCCGTGTATTTAAAAAGAATCCATATAGCACCTATCCACATGATCACGCATGATGGATAAGCCAAAACCGAAAGGAAAAGAGATACCGCAGAAAGAATCAGATACCCCATCTTCTTCTCGGTAATGAAGCATATTAAACAGCTGAAAAGAAGTACTGATGAATACAGCTGCATATTGGAATATTCGGGAATAATAAGGAGTTTGGGCGAAAGTATCATGAAGATACATGAAGTTATAAAAGCCGTATCGGGGCTGAATACTTTCTTAAGTGCTTTACAGAAAAAAGCAGCGACAAATGCTTTAAGAACCGTTCCGCATACATGAAGATAAAGAATAATTCCTGTTGTGGTTCCCGTAAGCTTTATATAGATATATTCAAGAAAGGCACACAAAAATGCAGAAGTCTGATGAGGCTCCCACATCTCGGTAAACATTCTGTCACCCTTTATGATCCTGTAGCCTATTGCCGCGGCATAGCCGGAATCATAATCAAAATCCGCAAAGATTCTTTTTAAACATACCCCTAAAGTAAAAACAAACAAACATATCTTAAATATGTTTGTTTGGTCTTTTTTACCTTTGGACAAGATTTCACCCATACGGATCCTAATATTTCTTTCTTGTACTTAATTCGTTATATATCATCCGGTAGTTCTCATATCTGACCTGTGAGATCTTACCTTCACCGACCGCAGTTTTGATACCGCAATCAGGTTCCGATATATGAGAACATCCCGCAAAACGACAATTCTTTTCGTGCGATATGAATTCCGGATAGTATTTCCAGAGGTCTTCTTTTTCAATCCCCCTGTTTTCAAAGCTGGTAAATCCGGGAGTATCGCATATATATGTATCCTCACCTATTATGAACAGTTCGGAATGTCTTGTGGTATTCTTACCCCTGCTTATCTTGGCTGAAAGCTCTCCCGTCTGAGAGATTTCTTTTCCGAAGAGTCTGTTTATGGTGGAGGATTTTCCGGCACCGCTTGGTCCTGCCAGTGCTGCGGTCTTACCCTTCAGAGAATCAAATAACTCCTCAAATCCCTCACCCGTAAGAGCACTTATAAGTCTTACATCATATCCTGCATTTTTATAAACGGATACAAACTTCTCACCCTGTGAATCAGCATCTATATCTTCTTTGTTAAAAGCAATGATACAGGGCAGTTTTTCAAGTTCGAGATTAATAAGGAATCTATCTAGAAGATTAAGAGAAGGGTCGGGATTTTTCACCGCAAAAACAATCAGAATAAGGTCAACATTTGCGACCTCGGGTCTGAAAAGAGAATTTCTTCTGGGAAGTATTTCGGAGACATTGCCGGTCTTCGCATTACCATCGATTATATCGATGACGCAATCGTCCCCAACAAGCGGCTTGAGGCCTTCCTTTCGGAAAGCCCCTTTCGCTCTGCATTCATAAATATCTGCTCCGGAAGCCACGTAGTAGAAGCCTCCGACGCCTCTGATTATCTTACCTTTCAGAGAATCCATTAAGCATCTTCCTGTGTAAATATAATTTCTCTGGTAAAGGATTTTTCAACCGTGCCTCCGGGAACAACGGTACCGTCGGCATTGGTGGTAGGTTCGGTAGTTACCGTATATGTAACGGTAAGTATACCTGAAGGACATCCTATTCCGTAGAAATTGGATATATAAGGGAACTCTTTTGTAGTCTGGTCAAGGAGCACTTTACCGTCAGAGCCCACAAGTCTGAGTCTTACATCGGTTCCGGGGATATAATCCGGAGCTTCGGCAGCTGTGGGAGGTGTAACGTTAAGATTACACTTATATGTGTGCTTCTCGGCACCCGAACTTACTTCAAAATCAATGATCGTGCCCTGTCCGACAAATGAGCCTTCTGCAATGGACTGAGAACAAACCGTTCCTTCGGGATAAGTATCTGAAGGAACATAAGTAATATGGCCGATTCCCAGATCATTTTCGATACAGGTTACGGTTGCATCTGCTTCTTCCATTCCTATGATTCCGGGTACTTTTACCTTAACATCGGTAGGACCGACGCTTACAGTAATGGTAACAGCAACGCCCTTAGCTGCCATAACGCCGGGATCGGGATTCTGGGAAATTACATATCCCTGAGGTACCTCATCGGAACTTGCTTCCTCTGCCAATACGGTAAATCCGCTGAGTTCCAGTGTAAGCTTGGCTTCGCTGATGGGTTTACCCACTACATCGGGCATTTCCACGGAATCAGTTCCGGAACTTACCAGAAGGTTAACATTGGTTCCCGATAATACCTTCGTTCCGGGCTGAACATCACAGCTGATGACAATTCCGGATGCAATGGTATCAGACTCCTGAAAATCAACAAGTACATTTAATCCGAGTGCTGCAAGTGCATTTCTTGCACTGTCTATATCAGAGCCTTCTACAGTAGGCATCTCAACTTCGACGGGAGTATTGCTCTGGGAAGTGGTATCATTAACAACCACGGAGCTGCCGCTTTCGGGTTCATCGCTTGTCTGAAGCTTATTTCCTATTATCTTGACCGCCAGGAAAATGATAACTCCCACGATGATGATTCCGGCAAGAATGGATAACACAGTGGTGATCTTCTCCATTCTGGTGGGTCCGTCATAGTCCGAGTGGCGAGGTCTTCTCACATATCCGTCATCATCGGGATAATCATCATCTTCATAATAATCGCTCTCGGCGAGTCTCATGGTGTTTTCTTTATGATCATCCTCGGGATAATAATCGTCATAATCGGAAGTATGATTTCTGATCTCTTCCATTTCCTCATCGGTGACGCTTCTGGTTCCCGCTTCCTCAATACCGGTTCTTACAACAAAGTCGGCATCGGGAGTCATGAGGCACTGCTTAAGGTCATCTACGAGTTCCTGCATATTCTGATAACGTCTGTCGGGAGATTTCTCACAGCACTTGAGAATTATATCTTCAAGAGAATAAGGAATCTCGGGAACAAACTCTCTGGGAGAAGGCATCTCCTCCTGAATATGCTTGATAGCTATGGCAACCGTGGTTTCCCCGTTAAAAGGAACCCTTCCGGTGAGCATTTCAAACATGGTGACACCAAGGGAATAGATATCACTCTTTTCATCGGAATATCCGCCTCTTGCCTGCTCGGGTGAGGTGTAATGTACGGAGCCCATAACATTGGAAGTGATGGTATTGCTGGTAGCTGCCTTTGCAATACCGAAATCCGTAACCTTAACCTTGCCTGCAAGGGAAATGATAATATTCTGAGGCTTGATGTCTCTGTGGATTATGTGCTTCTCATGAGCAGCCTCGATACCCATCCCAACCTGAATGGCTATACTTACGGCTTCTTCATAAGAAAGACGTGCCTTTTTCTCGATGTACTTTTTGAGAGTTATACCCTCAACAAGTTCCATTACAATATAGTAGATACCCTGCTCTTCCCCTACGTCATATACATTTACAACGTTGGGGTGCATGAGTCCGGCAGCTGCCTGTGCCTCTACACGGAATTTGGATACAAAATTCTCGTTCTCCGAAAATTCCTGTTTCAGGACCTTAACAGCTACATTTCTTGAAAGCTTGTTATCAACGGCTTTATATACATCCGCCATTCCGCCGGTTCCTATTTTTTCAAGGATCTCATAGCGGTCTGCAATTGTCATACCGATCTTTATCATTAAAGGTCTTCCTCATATTTAATGAGTACAACGGATATATTATCGAGTCCGCCGTTCTCGTTAGCTTCGTTAATCAGTTTGTCTGCCGCAGCAGCCACATCACTTGAGCCCGTAACTATCTGCTTGATCCGCTCGTCAGTCACCATGTTCGTAAGCCCGTCGGTGCAAAGGAGAACAGTATCTCCCGGCTCAAGTATGCAGGAAAAAATATCCGCTTCGACATCGGGTTTTATTCCGACCGCTCTGGTGATGACATTTTTATCGGGATGGGACCTTGCCTTTTCCCTCGTAAGGCCTCCCCTTCGTATCATCTCTTCAACCAGTGAATGGTCAACCGTTATCTGTTTAATGCTTCTAGGGGAAATGACATACATCCTGCTGTCTCCCACGTTGACCGCCTGAACCACATTATCGATAAATGTGCAGGACACAATGGTCGTTCCCATACCCTCTCTGGATATGTCCTCGAGCGATCTGGCAAATACCGCACTGTTTGCGGCACGGACCGCTTTCTTAAGAGACACTGCAGGATTTTTCTCGGAAGAAGTCCGGATGCAGTCGATCATGCTATTGACCGCAACACGGGAAGCAAGCTCACCTGCTGCGTGTCCGCCCATTCCATCGGCCACAATGAATATATTCAGAAGATCTCCCATGGGAGAATCCGAAGTATAAACACAATCCTGGTTCGATTTTCTCATACGTCCCATATCGGTACGTGAAAATACTTTCAGCACTTTTTATCTTCCTTAAAATGCTTATGGGATTTTTGCCCATAGCGGGATGATTTTATCACAAAAGGTCTCATCCGTCCATTCTTCTCTTACGAAGCTGTCCGCAAGCTCCGTCGATATCTCTGCCCATTTCACGTCTTACGGTCGCGGTAACTCCCCTGTCCTCCAAAGCCTTCTTAAAAGCATTGGTCTCTTTTCCCGAAGTGGGTTTATATCCGGTTTCGGTTACGGGGTTTACGGGGATCAGATTGACATGTGCCGAAACTCTCTTTGCAAGCCCGGCTATTTCATCGGCATCCTGAGGCGTATCGTTAACCCCTGCGATCAGAGCGTACTCGAATGTAAGCCTTCGTCCCGTTTCCTTAAAAAAGTACCGACAGGCTTCCATAAGTTCATCTATGGAATACCTCTTAGCTATGGGCATAAGACGCTGCCTCTTTTCGTCGGTTCCTGCATGCAAAGAGATTGCAAGTGTTACTGAAAGGTGAAGATCAGCAAATCGCTTTATTTCCGGTACAAGTCCGCAGGTAGATACCGTAAGATTTCTCTGAGAAATATTGAGTCCGTTTTCATCGGATATCATTGTGAGGAATTTTACCACGTTGTCGAAATTATCCATGGGCTCTCCCATTCCCATTACGACAACATTGGATATTCTCTCCCCGATATCGGCAGTTATTTTATATATCTGATCAAGAATCTCGGATGGCTCAAGGCTTCTTATACAGCCTCCTATAGTGGATGCACAGAAAGTGCAGCCCATCCTGCACCCGACTTGCGAAGAGACACATACGGAATTTCCGTGATGATATCTCATAAGAACACTTTCGACGGTATTTCCGTCCGAAAGCTCAAAAAGATACTTTCTGGTTCCGTCATCCTTAGAGACCTGAACCTCAAGTTTTTTCAGATCGGTTATGTAATACTCCCCTGCCAGTTTCTCTCTGAGAGATTTGGACAGATCGCTCATCTCATCAAAAGAGGACACGAATCTGACATGAAGCCATTTATAAATCTGCCCCGCTCTGAAAGACTTTTCTCCCAAAAGGGCAAGATCTTCTTTTAATTCTGTTAATGTAAGTGATTTAATATCTTTCATTTCTTCCTGAGAATACAATAGAAAAATCCGTCCTGTTCAGCCTCATCAGGAAGCAAAGTAACAGGCCCGGTAACAACCTCAAAGCCGTGGTTTTCAGTTATATATAACACACGTTCTTCATTTTCCGCTTTTCTTAATGTACAGGTGGAATACATTAATTTTCCACCCTTCCTGACATAAGGAACACAGGAATCGATTATCTTCTTCTGGAGATCATCCAGAGACGAAAGTCCCTCTTCGGTAAGATTATATTTAATATCCCTTTTCTTCCCCATGATACCCAGACCGCTGCACGGAACATCAAGGATAACCGTATCAAACCCTTCATTAAAAGAAGGATCATTCACCGAGGCATCTTTGACAATAACAGATGTATTTTTACAATTCAGTCTTTCGAAGTTATCTCTTATAATATCGGTTTTATCTTCGGATATGTCACAGGATGTTACCGAGCCTTCGTCTCCCGTAAACTCGGAAGCAAGAATACTTTTTCCTCCGGGAGCGGCACAACAGTCCAGAATCTTTTCACCCTTTTGGATGTCCAATGAAATAACAGCCTTTATTGAACTGACATCCTGAACATAAAACAGCCCTTCATCATATCCCGGAAGTTTTCTTACATCTCCCGTATGGGATGCCCTGTAAACAAAGCTCACATCAGGATCCTGTTTAAGGATCACACCCGCTTTTTCCATCTGTTCAGTAACTTTTGTTATCTTTTCTTTCGACATATAAGACCTGAACCTTATTGATACAGGTTTGGTCTCCGACATGGCAGATAAAATACTCTCTGTTCTCTCACCATAGTCCTTGATAATGATTGATATAATAACTTCAGGTATTGAATAACGAATGCTCAGATATCTGATGCTATCTATCTCTTCTCTCCCCGGAAGAAGCTTTTCGGTTATATCTGAACCGTCTTTGGCAAGAGGTTCGATCTCTCTGGCCAGGTTTCTGAGAACACCGTTAACGAACCCGCCAAGACCTTTGAATCCTCTTTTACCTGCAAGATTTACGGATTCTTTGCAAATGGCATAGGAAGGTGAATCGGTATAGAGCATCTGATAAAGACCCATCCTGAGGATATTCCTTATCACAGGCTTCATCTTACGCGTCTTAACCGAAGACCTTTTATCCAAAATAAAGTCCAGCGTTATGCGACGCTCAGTTACTCCTTCAAAAAGAAGCTTTATGAACGCCTTATCCCGCTGGTCCAGATAATCGTATTTATTTAGTATGTCGGTAATTATGCCCGATGATGCTCTGCCTGAGCTTTCCGACTCAAGAAGAGCATCAAGTGCAATACCTCTTATATTATCCATGATTAACCTAACTTGGTTCCGTTTTCGATCTTATTTCCCAGAAGGAAGGAGGCAGTATCCATCTTCTTCTTGCCTTCGGGCTGAAGGCACAGGATCTTAAGTGCTCCCTCTCCGCAGGCTATAGTGAAGGATTTCTTATCAACAGAAATGACTTCTCCGGGATTACCTTCACCTTCCGCAGGTTCTGCACCCCATATCTTGAGAACTTTTCCGTCCAAACGAGTGAAAGCTCCGGGCCAGGGATTAAATGCACGTACCTGGGCATAAAGCTGCGCGGAGGATTTCTTCCAATCAATCTTTCCGTCCTCTTTTTTGATAAGAGGAGCGTAATTACTGAGTGAATCGTCTTGAACAACAGGCGTTATCCCTCCTGATTCGATAAGGGGAAGTGCCTCAAGCAGCGCCTCTCCTCCAAGATTCATAAGTCTGTCATGAAGAGTTTCAAAGGTCTCGTCAGGTGCAAGCTCAAGACTCTTTTTATACAGGATGTCACCGGTATCAAGTCCCTCATTCATCTGCATGATGGTGATACCGGTCTCTTTTTCGCCATCCAGGATTACTCTCTGAATGGGAGAAGCTCCTCTGTATCGGGGAAGAAGGGATGCATGAACATTTATACATCCGAGACGGGGCTGATCCAGGATTTCTTTTGATAGGATCTGTCCGAATGCTGCAATGACATAAATATCCGCAGGATATTCGAGAAGTTTAGCCGTTTCTTCGGGATTCTTGATCCTTACAGGCTGAAGAACGGGTATGCCCGCAGCCACCGCTACTTCCTTAACAGGTGAAAAAACAGGCTGTCCGCTGCGCCCTTTTGGTCTGTCGGGCTGAGTGACAACAGCTGTTATTTCATAACCGGCCTGTATAAGACTTTTGAGACTGCCGGCTGCAAAATCCGGAGTACCCATAAAAAGTATCTTCATGGATTATTCTTCCTCTCCTGCTTCTTCGTCCTCTCCATCATCTTCCATGAGAGCCTCATTATCAAGAAGTTCGCCCTCAAGCTTTTCGGTATATAGATGACCTTCGAGATGGTCATATTCATGGCAGATAGCTCTTGCAAGAAGATCCTCAGCCTCTATCTCAAAAGGCTTCATATCTATATCCAAAGCCTTTGCTCTTACCTTCTGAGGTCTGGTTACCGTTCCGGTCTTGCCGGGAAGGCTAAGACATCCCTCATAGCCTGTCTGGGTTCCTGAGGCTTCAGTAATCTCGGGATTAATGAATACCAGAGGATCCTCGCCTGTAACATCGATTACAAATACTCTCTTCAAAACTCCTACCTGAGGAGCAGCAAGTCCGACACCGTTGGCTTCATACATGGTTTCGAACATATCGTTGATAAGTTCTCTGTTTCTGTCCGTCATCTCCTTGATGGGAAGGCAGACCTTGTTAAGTACGGGATCTCCGAACTCTCTGATGTTTCTGAGTGCCATAGTATATCCTTCTTTCTATATGAGGTTTAGCGGGTCAAGATCGAACTGAACATACATCTGGTTCATGATTTTGTTTGTTAGAAATTCCTCACAAACATTTCGAACAGATGTCAGTTTATCCGTATCCGCATTCTTGATATATATCACGAACCTGTAATAATCCATGACCTTCCCGATATTGGCGGGAGCTGGTCCCAGAATACGGTTCGCACCTTTAGACTTTATCACATCACTAAGCTCAAGGGCAAGGCTTGAAGTCTTCTTCTCATCGGGGCCGAAAAGCTGAATGGCCAGCATATGTACCGCAGGCGGATATCCTGCCGTTTCCCTGTAAGCCATCTCCTCATCATAAAAATTCTTATAATCCTGAGCTGCAGATGTAAGGATTGCATAATGCTCAGGCTGATAGGTCTGAATAATGGAATATCCGGGCTTTTCTCCTCTTCCCGCTCTTCCGCAGGCCTGGGTCAGAAGCTGGAAAGTCCTCTCTGAAGCCCTGTAATCCGGCACTCCCAGTGAAAGATCCGCCGCCAGAATTCCCACAAGGGTAACATTCGGAAAATCGTGCCCTTTTACTATCATCTGGGTTCCTATAAGAATCTGTGCCTCGCCTTCGGCAAAAGAAGACAGTATCTTGTCATAAGAGCCCTTTGCAGAGGTTGTATCCTTGTCCATACGTAAGGTCTTAACATTCGGATACATCTTATTGATTCGTTCCTCCACAGCCTCCGTACCGGCTTTAATGGCTGCCAAGTATTTAGAGCCGCAGGAAGGACAAAGCGAGGGCTTAGGAGCCGTTTCGCCGCAGTAGTGGCATATCAGCTTATTTCCCGTATGAACGGACATGGGAACGTCACAGTGGGTACATTTGACCACCTTACCGCATTCCCTGCAGGATAATTGTCCCGAAAAGCCCCTTCTGTTCAAAAAGAGCATTATCTGGTCACCGGAAGCAATCGCTTCGTCCATGAGAGCCTTAAGACGCCTTGAGAACATGGACCTGTTACCTGATGATAATTCCGCCCTCAGATCGATTATCTCCGTTTGGGGAAGAGATCCTCCGCTTGCTCTTTCTTTTAATTCAAAAAGACGGATATCACCCTTTTCAGCCCTGTAATAGGACTCAAGAGAAGGCGTTGCCGATCCCATGACAAGAGTAGCACCCGAAAGCTCACATATCTTACGGGCAACCTCCCTTGCATGATACTTGGGAGTATTCTCGGATTTATAGCTGGGCTCATGCTCTTCGTCCATGATTATGAGCCCTATATCGTTAAAAGGTGTGAAAAGAGCGGATCTGGGACCGATGATAATATCTATATCCCCTGCTTTAGCCCTTTCACACTGGTCAAATTTCTCTCCGTTTGACATGGAAGAATTCAAAACGCTGACTCTGTCGCCGAATTTTGAATAAAATCTTGCAAGAGTCTGGTATGTGAGGGCAATTTCGGGTATTAAGAATATCACCTGTTTTTTATTTAGCACGGTCTTCTCGGCCAGTCTCAGGTAGACTTCCGTCTTACCGCTGCCCGTAATACCATGGATCAGATAAGTTCCAGCTTTATCGGCATCCATATCAGCGCCAATGGCATTCACAACATTTTCCTGCTCGGCATTAAGGCTTATTGTCTTACCGTTTTGTATCTCCGATACGGTGGGCTTTCTGTACTCGGTATCGCTTTCCAAAGTTGCAGCACCGCATTTTATTATTGAATTTACGGTAGGTCCCGATACATTCAACTGCCTTGTTACAAAAGAAACCGGTATGCGCTCGTCTTCAATAAGAGCCCTGAGAAGTCTTTCTTTGGCTGTTCTCTTAAGTCTGAAGGCTTCATCTGCAAGAGCTTTCAGCTCATCAACGGGCATCTTCCTGACAAGAGTTTTATGTTCAACCGGCTTTACCTTGGCTTTTACAGGGATTACGGCTTTAAGAGCCTGGGAAAGAGTTCCGCCGTATGTATCTTTGATGTAAGCAGCTATCTCGAAGCTTCTTTCTTCGGCACTGATACTGCCGTCCACAAGTCCTAAGATATCCTTTATCTTGAAATCTTCCAGATCGCATTTATCCTTAATAGCGGTAACATATCCCTTCTTCTCGGTATTTCCGCCGCCAAAGGGTATCCTTACCCTGCTCCCCACGCAAATAATACCGGATAACCTCTCAGGTATCCGGTAAGTAAAAGGCCTGTCCAGTTTATCGATGCTGATGTCTATGATGACATCGGCATATAGCGAACCATTAACCAACTCTTTATCTCCGTGGTTATGATTATAACATAATTTTGCAACGAAAAAGAGCTCCGGGTTGACCGCAGCTCTTTTTCGTTTCTTATGAGGGGGGAGAATAACTAACTCTTATTAGTTATCTTGATATAGACTATAAAGTAAAAATATGTCGAAAATGTGTCCGATTCCCTAAATAAAAATAAAATCAATTAAGAAACTATTAATAATTGTTTGGTTTCCCATTTTTTCTGACAATAGGACACAGAAATACCCGTTTTCACTACATATAGTATTTCAACTTAAAATCTACGTACTCATTCCCCTTATACTCGTTTATTCCGGGTTCATAGCAAATATCCATTTTGACGGATTTCCTGCCTGCGTAGAGGCTTTCAGCGGTTCCCGGGCCGTATTTTGCATCAATAAATGCATCAAATGCCTGCATATCACCGAAATTAATGAGCTTAAAACTCTTTCCGTTGCAATAAGCGGTAAGCCTTCCGTACTGGCCTTCCTTACCCATTCTGGCGGCAGATCTGATCTCAACATCCTTCCATGCAAAGAGCGCACCGGGATTTGCACTTCCGACAGGTTCAAGCTTCTCAAGATCCCTGATAAGCCCTGTAGAGATGTAATCAAGAGGAACACAGGCATCGAACCTGACTTCTTTCACCAGATCATCATCGGTCAAACCTGCCTTCTCATTGAGCTTTTCGGAAATGGATGCGAGGTTTTCTTCCTCAAGAGAGAATCCTGCCGCCATCGCATGGCCTCCGAATTTGGTAAACAGATCCTTTATCTCGGACATCTTCTCAAACATGTTATAGGCGGGAATGGATCTTCCGGAGCCCTTAAGCCCTTCTTCTCCCTTTGTAACGACAAGCACGGGACGATTGAATCTTTCCTTGATCTTACCCGCAACAAGCCCCGCGATACTCTCATGTGCATCGGGCAGGTATATGACGAGAACTTTGTTTTCAGTCAGATTCTCGCTGTCCATGATCTCAAGAGCCTTTTTTACGCTTGTTGTGGTCATGCTCTTTCGAAGGTCGTTGAGCTGTCTTATCTCCTGAGCCTCTTTAAGGCATGCATCATAATCATCGGATAATAGGAGTCCAACGGATTCTGCCGCACTCTCAAGCCTTCCTGTAGAGTTGATACAGGGTCCTATTACAAAAGAAAGCGAGTATGCCGAGAGCTTTGCTCCTGCCAGACTGTTAGCGGTCATAAGGGCTTTGAGGCCTTTATTTTCCGTTACGGCCATCTTTCTGAGGCCTTCTTTTACAACTATGCGGTTCTCATCGCAAAGATCCATGACGTCGCAGGCTGTTCCCAGTGCAGCAAACTGAACCGCTTCATCAATAGCCTTAGCCAGCTTATCCGAAGGTCTCCTGCTCTGAAGAGCCATAAGAACCTTAAAAGCAACCATAGCACCGCAGATGCCTCTGTAGGGATACTCACTTCCGTCCCTGTGAGGATCCACCACTGCTATACACTGCGGAAGGATTTCTTTCTTCGAACCGTCTTCTTCCGTAAAAGGAACCTGGTGGTGGTCCGTTACGATCACTTTCATTCCCAGCTCATAAGCAAGTGCTATCTGTGATGCGGCGGCTATTCCGTTATCGCATGTAATGATAAGTCCGGTACCTGCCTCAGCCGCATCCCGTACGATATCGTCATTTATCCCGTATCCATCTTTAAGCCTGTGAGGAATGGCATAGCTTACATCCGCTCCGCAGGCTGACAGTCCGCTTACAAGAATATAAGTAGAGGTTACGCCGTCCACATCATAGTCACCTACTACCCTGATCTTCTCTCCCTTGTCTATGGCTTCCAGAAGCCCCTCAACTGCTTTATCCATGTCGGGCAACAAAAAAGGATCATGGAGAAGACTCATATCTCCCTCCAGATAATCCCTTGCTTCATCTATGGTCTCTGCGCCCCTGTTTCTGATAACCCTGGCGCATAACGGATCGATGCCGAGCTCTCTTCCCCACTCCGCAAAATTTCCGCTTTTTCTGATCTCAATCCATTTTTCCATCTACTACCTAATCCTGCCTTGTTTTATTACCTTATATTTTAACTTATAACAGATTCCATGTCCCATATTTTTCCGTCCACAAAAAAACAGGGACGAATGAATCGTCCCTGTTGAAGTATTGAATGGAAGTTATGCCTTTTTCTTAGCGGGGAACTTCTCTGAAAGAATGATCCAGAAAGCACCTGCAAGGCAAACTGATGAGTAGCATCCGCATCCGATACCGACCATAAGAGGAAGTGCGAAATCCTTGATGCTGGATACGCCAAGGAAGTACAGAAGCGCAACCATTACGAAGGTGGTCAGTGAAGTGAAGATACTTCTTGAAAGAGTCTGGGTAACGCTCTTGTTTACGATATCAGCGATATCCTTCTTTCCTGCAT
>JAEEGK010013673.1_pt1 | contig 18253 bp, 11 predicted proteins | sample 8958771 | NCBI WGS metagenome assembly JAEEGK01 (sample SAMN16246547, study PRJNA631951) | gut metagenome | biome: gut microbiome; feature: rumen; material: SC-attached | host: Bos | place: Iran: Karaj | collected 2018-10
TGCGGTAGCCCTGGTAGATGAGGCCCTTGTCGAAGCACTGCTTGAACACCCACCACACAGATTCCATGAAGTTCTTGTCCATGGTCTTGTAGCCCTTGTCGAAGTCCACCCAGCGGCCCATGCGGCGCACCGTCTTCTTCCATTCGCTGGTGTACTTGAGCACCTTGCCGCGGCAGGTTTCGTTGAACTTGTCCACACCGAGCTTCTGGATTTCGGCAACGCCCGCGAGACCGAGTTCGTTCTGCACAAGAGATTCAATCGGAAGGCCGTGGCAGTCCCAACCGAAACCACGCGGAACCTTCTTGCCCTTCATGGTCCAGTAACGCGGAACAATGTCCTTGATGGTACCGGCAAGCAAGTGACCGTAGTGCGGAAGGCCCGTTGCAAACGGAGGGCCATCGTAGAAAGTGTACGGTTCGGTTTCCGGACGGGAGTCCAGCGACTTCTTGAACGATTCATCCTTATCCCACAAGCCGAGCACACGCTCTTCTATTTGTGGAAACGTCTCTTCTTTCTTTACTTCACGAAACATTTTTGAACCTCGGAAGGGTATTGCTAGACGATAGACGAGCGGTTCGACAGGCTCACCGACCTTGTAAGATCCCTGCCTGCACTGAGCATGGCCGAAGTGAGCTTGCCGAAGGGATTGCACAATCCATCGCCAACGCAACCTAACGTTAAATTTTTCGGGTTCAAATTTAGAAACTTTTGCATAGGGCGAGTAAAACGAAGCAACTTGCAGACCCACTTTTGAGCCCAACACACCTTCAAAACAGCTCTACATTCCATTCCTACACACGCCAAAAATAAATTCAGAAAATTTGCAAAAAAAACGCTCACCATAAGAAAATTATATATATCTACTTATAAACGAGACGGGAGCAGTGGACACGCAACTTTCGGCTCATGTAAGAAAAACGTTAGTCCTTTTTGGACTATCGAGATTCACAGTAAACCTTGAATTTACAATTTCTCGATATCTATATTAGCGGCTAAGCCATTTGACAAAAAACAAAAAAGAGGTAATACATGGCCACAGAAGACAATTACAACGTTGGACACGTCATCATGATAACCCTTTCCGCCGCTATCGGAGGGTTTCTATTCGGTTTCGATTCTTCCGTCATCAACGGAGCCAATGTTGCACTAAAGGGATACTTCGGTTGCAATGATATGCAACTCGGGCTTGCGGTTTCGCTCGCGTTGATTGGCGCTGCGGTCGGTGCGTATTTCGCCGGTCGTCTTTCAGATAAATTCGGCCGTGTGCGCTGCATGCTCGCAGCATCCATCCTGTTCTTCATCAGTGCAATCGGTTCCGGCCTCCCCTTCACCATTTACGATTTCATCGCATGGCGTGTCATCGGTGGCGTAGGCATTGGTGTAGCCTCTATCATCGCGCCGATTTACATCGCAGAAACAGCCCCGGCACATTTGCGCGGACGTCTCGGTTCCATGCAGCAGTTCGCCATCGTTATCGGTATTTTCGTAGCACTGCTTTCGAACTACATCATCGTCCGCATTTCGGGTTCCGCAAGCAACATGATTATGGGCATCGATTCGTGGAAAGTGATGTTCTGGGTCGAAGCGGTTCCAGCACTTATTTACGGCATTGCCGCCTGGCAGCTTCCGGAATCTCCGCGTTACCTTGTCAGTAAAGGCCGCATGGCAGAAGCCGAGAAGGTACTTTCGCTTATCGCTAGCGTCGGCATCAAAGAAAAAGCCATCGAAATCCAGGAATCCTTCAAGAGCGACAAGCCAGCAAAACTTTCGGACCTCTTGGAAACCATCGCAGGCAAAAAACGCATTGCCCCGATTGTTTGGGCGGGTCTCGGTCTCGCCATTCTCCAGCAACTCGTAGGTATCAACGTCATCTTCTATTACGGATCCATGCTTTGGCAGAGTGTCGGCTTTGGCGAAAGCGACGCATTCCTCACCAGCGTGATTTCTAGCGCTATCAACTTGACCATGACCATCGCCGCGATTCTACTCATCGACAAGATTGGTCGTAAGCCGCTGTTGCTCATCGGTTCTGCGGGTATGACAGTTACGCTTGGCGCCCTCGCCTGTTGCTTCCTGTTCGGTTCTGACGCTGCCGGCAATCTCGGACATACGAGCGGTATCATCGCACTCCTCGCCGCAAACTTCTACGTAGCATTTTTCGCTGCGACATGGGGCCCGGTAATGTGGGTGATGCTCGGCGAAATGTTCAACAACCGCATCCGCGCCGTGGCTATCTCCGTTTGCGGCCTCGCCCAATGGGGAGCAAACTTCTTGGTCAGTTGGTCGTTCCCCGTCCTCGTCGGTGAGCATGGCATTGGCGTAGGCCCGACTTACTTGATTTACACGACTTTCGCAGCCATAAGCTTTGTATTCGTCGCCAAGTTGGTGAACGAAACCAAGGGCAAAAAACTCGAAGCTATGTAATCACAAAATTTCAGTTTCAATCCAAACGTCCCGGGCATTTTGTCCGGGGCTTTTTTGCGTGTCTAAAATTGCATATTCCTAACATGCGTCTCATTTGGCTTTCTCTATTACTGCTTGTCTGAATGACATTTCTCTATTTATGCAAGCCCCAGCTTTGTTTATGCATTCGATACAGCGATGTTCTCACTATGAGGTCGCTTCGCTCTGAGGAAGACTGCTTCGGGACAGTTCTCGTCACAGATACGTCACTAATCGCATTTCACCCGCCTACTTGTAAATTCGCTACGCTCATTTACCAAATACTAGGCTCGGAAATGTCGGTGCGAGCTCCGCCGCTTCTCTCGCCTTACGTATTTGTCCTACTGCCTACTGCTTACTAACCACTAATCACTAACCACTACACCTCATACCTCAGAGGGGCGTAAGCCCCGTGCCCACACCTCAAAGCGACCGGAGGTCGCGACCTCACGCTCCCCACTGTTTACTTCCTACCGCCTACTTCCTACTTTATTATCTTTATAAAAAAGTTGTTTGGACGTGGATATGAACAACAAATTATTTTCAAATATAAAAGCCGTTACGGCATGCACATTCGCCTTCGGGCTTGCAGGATTCAGCATGGCAGCACCTATCAAAACTATTCCCTGGAACGGCCATGTGGGTGCCGTGAGTTTCACCTTTGACGATGCGCTTGAAAATCAGGTGCAAAACTTAAAGCCCGTACTGGACGAGTTGCCAGATGTCCACGTCACGTTTTTCGTGACGGACATGGGGAACGGACTCAAGAAAAACGCAGCCGGCTTTGCCGCCCTCGCCAAAGCCGGGCACGAAATCGGGAACCACGCCAAGAATCACGGGCACCTGAGCGGCATCACGAACAACGAGGAACTGAACGAAGAAATTGTCAAGTTTGCAGACAACATTGAAAAGGCTCTCGCCGAAAATGGGGCGATCACCAACGTCATATCCTTCGCAACCCCGTTCTGCGAAAACAACGACCAAGTCAAAGGCGTCATCGACACACGCCACTTCATCAACCGCGATTGCGGTTGGCACGGTCGCAACGAGTGGGACGTGGAACCGGACTGGCTTGCGCTCAAGGCAAAAATCTGGACGCGTTCGGGAGCCTCGGTCCCCGAAATGCTTACGGCAATGGACACGGCCGCGTTCATCGGTAACTTCGCAGGCGCCGAGCCGTGGGAAGTCCAAATCAAGGGCGGCACATGGCTTGTAGTATTGAACCACGGCGTAACCGATGACAAAGGCGACGACTACGCCATTGACCCTGCCGACATCAAGAAAATTTTCGAGCGAGCCATCGAAGACAAACTCTGGGTAGCACCATTCGGCACCATCGGCGCCTACTACCGCGCCCACTTTATCGTCGATGCAGCGACCTCGGCCGCCACCGATGACGGCTTCACCGTGAGCTGGAAAATCCCGAACGAGCACATGCCGGCAAGCGTTCCACTGCGCGTGAAAATCGACACCAAAAGCGTCGGCGAAAACGTTGTCGTTGAACAGGATGGACAAAAGATTACCCCCGAAAGCGACGGTTCCTACATCATCGAATTCATGTCGAAAAGTCTCAAGGTGCGTAAAGCAGGCGCAGGCGATACGCCGAGCGATTCTACGACGCATCCCCAAGACACAACTGCAACACCCCCAGCAGATTCAACGAAGGACTCCTCAACGGCCCTCCCGAAAATTCAATTAGGCAACTTGCAGAACACCGTCTATACAAAGTTCACGCTATTCGACCTGAACGGCAACCGCATCGGAACCGTAAGCGATTTTGCCGTTCCGGCAAACTACCCCAAAGGTACATATATCATCCGCGCCGAAGCCAAAGGCCAAGCAGCCATTACAAAGAAAGTTTCGCGATAAATTTTATATTTTGGGGCTATGAATAAAGAAAATTTATTAGTAGTCCCCACAATAAAGTTCGTTCCCTTTCGCAAAAACAACATTCTCCGTAAATTCGAGACCTCATTTCAAATAACAGATACGGAACTGAAAATCAGCGCCGCGTCCGCATTTTACCCTGCAACGGCAGGAATTTGCCAAAACATATTTGAGCCGCACTGTTTTACCGAAAGGAAAAGCCTAGACAAAGTATCCAACAGCAAAGGATTTTCGGATTTGGCGGAAGGCCTAATTGACATGTACATATCATTAGCCAGCAAAAAGAATTTAGAACAAGTCCAGAAAAAAGTCAAGCGGCTGCAGTGCGTACCCATTTTTCAAGACCCCCTAGCCATTCTAGTAAACAAGAACAATCCTATAAAAGGACTTAATTTATCGCAACTCAAGAATATCTACTTAGGGAAAATCCAGAATTGGCAAGAAATCGGTGGCGAAGACTTGGCCATCCATAATTACCAGCTAACTGCAGAAAAAAACGTCAGCCGCAATGCGTTTAACCTCGGCATTACAGAAAAAGAACCGGCAAATTTACCACAAAGCGATATCGAAGCAATGCCGGATCTCGTCAATATTATCGGAGACAATCCCAACAGCATCGGAAACATCTTCTGGTCGTATTACGCCCGTATGTACGCATCCGTCCATACGCGCTGCATCACCATCGACGGAGTTCCGCCCACTTCAAAAGACTATCCTCTGCGTTTCGATATTTGCATGTACTACGATGCGGACAACCCCAAAACGCAATTGCACCGGCTAGTCGAATATCTCGCTTCAGAAGAAGGCAAAAAGCTAATAGAATTCGCTTACCAAAGCGAACGGCAAGTCCTTTAATCAAAAAAAGCCGGGGCTTTCGCCTCGGCTTTTTGCAATTCAAATTTGACGCGGATTACTTCACGTTGACGCGGCGCATGTTAGAACCGACACGAACGATGTAAGAACCGGCCATCGGAACGCGGACATTCATGTTGTCGCTGAGAGCGATACCAGAGGAAATGACCTTGCCCATGATGTCATAGACACCGAACACGCTACCGGCCTTGATGCCATTGATCTGGATCTGCATACCAGCGGTTTGGACGCTGAAGCTCGGCAACAAGGAAACCTTGTAGATAGCTTGACCCGAATCCGGCGGAGCAACAGTGGTATCCTTCGGCGGAACCTTCGGTTCGATCTTGAGGCCAGTGATCTTGGTGTAATCAATCACCTGCTTGCTATCATCGAGGAATTCGACAGCCTTGATGGAAATTTCACCGATACCGCCCTTGGCATCCTTGACTTCCCACTTGATACCCTTGATGTGCTCGAGAATTTCGGCACCTTCAGGAGCGTTGTTCCTGCTAACCCAGTCGAGGATGTCAATCTTGTCGCCACCGGAGACGCCCATGAAGCCGTAATCATACGGAGTCATGTCATAGACGACTTCCTTGTAATCAGAGGAGTTGTCCACGTAAATGCCCGGTTCAGAACCAGCACCAGCATTTTCAAGTTTCTTTTCTTCGTTTTCATCCGTGATGGTATTGAGGATAGCCATGCGAATCGGGCCCGAACTCTTGGCTGTCACGCGGATATACTTGACGCCGAGAGTCTTGAAGTTAACACCGCAGCTCTTGTCCTTCTTGCATTCGTCCTTCTTGAAGGAGACTGCGATACCGGCAGACGGATACTTGAGAAGACCGGCCTTAGCCTTTTCTTCGGTCCATTCCGGTTCCGGGCCAATTTTCATAGAAGCATGGGCAATGTAAGAACCGTCTCCCATCTTGAAAATCGGAGAAGATCCAGAATCCGGAAGCATCTCCGTACCGATGCCGAGCTTATCATGGTATGCACCCCAGTTCCAGAGACCCGAGACGGAAACCGTCGTGTCACCGAATTCCTGTTGTTCACCATCGCCAAGCTTAATGGACGGAGCCTTGGACGTATCCGGAGTGAACTTGGTAAAGCCATCCGTTTTGTAAAGGTTCGGCATGTTACCCGTCACGAGGAGGAGGTAAATCATGTTCAAAGTAGCCGGATAGTACTTTTCACCCGGGTTAGAACCTTCACCGCACCCATCAGGCTTGGAGCAGCTCTTTTGTTCAACAAGGACCTTATAGACAGTGGTCAAATAAGTCTTTGCGTCTTCAGTATCGAAAGAAGACACTGCAAGGCCGAGACCGCCGGAGAACGTAGAGGAAACGAAGTTGCGAGTATCACTTTCGTCAGCTTCATAAGTGTTCTTGCTGTCAACCCACTTATAACCTGAATTCACACCACTGGCAGTGCGAGTCGCCGGGATAAGCCAATCCATGACCTTCTTATTGAAAGACTGAGCCTTCGAATCGCCATACCAGTAGTAAGCCATGGCCATACGCCACGGAGTACGGGCAGCGTCATCATAGAAACCGATATCGTTAGAAACGGCTGCAGACGTCGTTCTCGGCTTGTGGGAATTCCAGTCGCACCAGTCCGGAACAAGGCCGGTCTTGCTATCCTGGCAAGCGCTCAAATCGGTATAAGCCTGAGAAATAACGCCCGACCAAGAACCGCCATTAACATCCTGGAAAAGCTGGAAGTTGGCCGTTGCCGCATAGCTCGGGTTGAATGCGTCATTCCACTGGTTACCCGGCTTAATCTTGTTGCCACTGATATCGTTGGATGCAATCCAGGAGATAATCGACTTGGCATCGTTCAGGTAAGAACCGCCCCACTGCTTGGAAGCCATCACGAGAGCGAGAGCCGCATCGAAGTCAGCGTCGGATGCAGAACCAGAACCAGCTTGGCAACCGACACGCCAGTTCATACCGCCACCGTTACCGCCATTGGACTTCCAAGTGCCGTAGAGCTTGTCGAACACGCTCTGGTCATCCATATAGACAGAAATCAACATACCATAAGCAATAGCTTCGGAAACGGTAGAGCAAGTTCCTTCAGGAGCATAGACCCAGCCTTGGCTAGCATTATACCAGGCTTTTTTCCAGGATTCGTAGTGTTGCTTGATGACATCAGTGTTGGCATATTCGATGATATGACCGTGCGGGTATTTCATGTTCTGCGGGAACGGAAAACTTCCTGCAGAAGCAGTCACTGCGGCTGCGGCTGTAACGCCCAGCATCACTTTGAACATTTTCTTCATATGAATTCCTTTTTAAAAAAAGATTTCACCCATCCAATATAAAAGATAGTTTGAATCACCCTTAAAAAACAAGGGCACTTTTGTAAAAGTGTGGATATAATGCCAAAAATCACACTCTTAGACACCGTATTAAAGGAAGTTACATTTTTCTTACGTCAAAACCTTGAAAATATCTAGATTTAGGGGTATATTGTATTGGGGAAAAAGGAAAAAGGATATGGACGAAAAGCGCCCTCTTATACTTATCGTTGACGATGTGGCCTTGAACAGATCATTGCTGTCCGACATTCTTCGCGACAAGTACGATATCATCGAAGCCCAAAACGGCAACGAGGCTTTGCTTTTCCTGAGAGAGAAAACCTACGAAATATCCCTAGTACTCCTCGACTTGGTCATGCCCGAAAAGGACGGCATGGAAGTGCTCTCCATCATGAACAAGAACGGCTGGATCAAGGAAATTCCGGTCATCATGATTTCGGTGGAAAATTCCCATTCGCTCATCGAAGGAGCCTATTCGCTCGGCGTTACCGATTTTATCGAAAAACCGTTCGACGAAATGGTCCTCTTGAACCGCATCGTCAACACAATACGCCTTTACACCAAGCAAAAAAATCTCTCGAATCTGGTCCTGAATCAAATCTACGAAAAGACGCGCAACAACAGCATGATGGTGACAATGCTCAGTCACATCGTGGAGTTCCGCAACGGCGAAAGCGGACTTCACGTGCTGCACATCAACACCATTACAGAAATGCTCCTAAGCGAACTTTTACGCCGAAGTGACAAATACAAAATCAACAGGGACGACATCGGCATCATCTGCACGGCATCGTCCATGCACGATATCGGCAAGATAACCATTCCGGACGCCATTTTGAACAAGCAGGGCAAACTTACCCCCGAAGAATTCAACATCATGAAGGAGCACGCCCTCAACGGTGCCCTGATGCTCAATTCCGTACCGTTTACGAAAAACGAACCATTGATGAAATACGCCTACGAGATTTGCCGTTGGCACCACGAACGGTACGACGGCTGTGGATACCCAGATGGTCTCAAAGGTGACGAAATCCCGATAGCGGCCCAAATTGTTTCAATTGCAGACGTCTATGACGCACTTACCGGCGAACGATGCTACAAGCCCGCGTTCACGCACGAGAAAGCACTTGAAATGATCCACAACAACGAATGCGGCGTATTCAACCCGCTCCTGATTGAATGTCTTGATGCCATCGAAGACAACCTCGTCAATTCGCTGCAAACTTTCGACTGGAGCAAACAGGCCGACAAGGATTTTTTCTACATCGCAGATTCCATGATGAAAGACCAGGAACACCCCATATACAACCAGGCATTCAGGCAATTCATCATCGAACGCAAGAAGAGCAATTTCTTCGAATCCATGCTGGACGACATTTCGTTCGAATACACCTACACTCCGTCCATAATGAAGTTCTCCCCCACAGCATCAAGAAAACTCGGGCTGCCAAGAACCATTACGGAAGACGACAAAGCGCAAACATCAAGCATCAACAACATCAATTGGAAAAAATTAAAGAGTATCCTGCAAAATCACCCAGTCCCCGAAGAAAAGCCAATCCGCACCCGGACAAACCTTTCCATAGACGGAAAGGACGCCCCCTGCCAAGTTTCGTTCCTTCAAATTTGGAAAGGAAGCCCAAACAACAAGCCCACTCTTTCGTCCGTCTATGGACATATCGATGTTTTACACTAACGAAGGATTTCTCATGACCCTTTTCGAATTCTACAACTCCCTCGGCGAATCCCTTGACGAAGTCCTTGGCAGGCTACGCCTGGAATCGCGCATTGCAAAGTACCTTGGTCTTTTCCTCAACGACCCCAGTTTTGACGAACTCAAGAACGCTTTTGCAAAGAACGATGCAAAGACTGCATTTCGTGCAGCGCACACGCTAAAAGGCGTTGCGGCCAATCTCGGATTAAACAAACTTTCGAGTTCGAGCAGTGTGCTGACCGAAGACTTGAGGCCGGGTTCTTTTACCGCAAACTCGCAAGACCTTCTAGAAAATGTCGAATTAGATTATATCGCTGCCGTTGAAGGAATCAAGCAGTTGAATTAGTTAGTAGTTAATAGTTACTAGAGATTGTAATAAGAACATTTCTAGTAACTAGTATCTTGGAACTCAGAACTCTTAACTAAACAGATCCTCTTATTTCTTGAGAAACTTCTTTAACGCGTCTTCGAGTTGCGCGATGATAATCGGCTTGGATAAATGTCCATCCATCCCAGCCTCTAGCGACTTATGACGGTCCTCGTCAAAGGCGTTTGCAGACAAAGCTATAATCGGGATATGCTTATCCGGGAACATTTTGCGGATCTTGCGCGTAGCCTCGAACCCGTCCATTACCGGCATCTGGATATCCATCAAAATGCAATCGTAATAATCAGGCCCCTTTTCTTTTAAACGTTCTATGGCAATGGAGCCATCTTCTGCCGATTCGACGACAACGCCCGCATTTTCAAGAGCATCTCTTGATATTTCGAGATTCAAATCGTTGTCTTCGACAACGAGAACTTTGAAACCTTCGAAAGAAATCGATTCTTTTTCGGAGTATCCAAAACGAACCTGTTCCACCGCTTCCGGATTTTCTTGCAAGCGCAAAGGAACGCGAATCGTAAACGTGGAACCGCGCCCCTCTTCACTATCGACTTCAATGGAACCATCCATCATGTCGATAATGCGCTTGGAAATAGCAAGGCCGAGGCCAGTTCCCTGCTGTTTGCTGACCGTAGAAGTCCTTTCGCGTGAAAATTCGTCAAAGAGATGTTTCTGGTATTCCTCGCTCATGCCAATGCCGGTATCTTTGACAACAAATTCATACATACCGAAACCTTCACGGTCCGATGGTACCTGAGAAACATCAACCGAAACGAACCCGCCTGAAGGCGTGTATTTCACGGCGTTCGAAGCAATATTGATAAGCACCTGGTTCAACCGCAAGTAATCGACATAAACATAGTGGTCTTGGATATCGTGACGTACAAATCGGAACCCCACGTTTTTCTTTTCAGCAAGCGACTTGAGCATTGGCACATAGTCGTCGCCATTTTCATCAATATTAATGGGGTTCAAGTCCAATTCCACCTTACCGCTTTCGATGCGAGACATGTCCAGCACGTCGTTGACCAAAGACAAAAGATGTTCGCTCGAAAGCTTAGATTTGTTCAGGCAATCCAGCGCCTTGCCTTTGTCTTCAATATTCTTGATGGCCATGTCGGTAAAGCCAATCATAGCATTCAGCGGCGTGCGTATGTCATGCGACATGTTGAAGAGGAATGCGCTTTTTGCCTTGTTCGCCAGTTCCGCTTTTTCAAGGTTTGCCATTTCGCGTTTAGTCTCGGCATCGACACTGTGGAAACCGGCAATCACATGATTTTTGAAATTTTCATCCTTGACAAATTTAATTTGATAGTAAACATCTTCGCCATTGATTTGCAACCTGAAGTTGACAAAGTACATGTGTTCCTTATCGACCATTTCAAGGACCTTGGCGGGTTCCGTTGCTGTGCAGAACGCTTCGCGGTCGGCAGGGTGCACAAGTGTATTGACAAGGATTTCCAAACGTTTCCCGAAGTTGTCAATTTTGGACCAGCCAGGAATGTACCTTTCGAACAAAGGGTCAAAGCGATAATGCGCCTCGGCAAGAGTCTCGTAATCGACATAGACAACACAGCCAAAGTCATCGGACAGGCCGGAAATCACAGCCATGTCGCGGTTCGCAACCGCTTGGCGTTCGGCCTTCGCGGTCTCCTCTTCATCGACGTTTTCGAGAGTCACGACGATGTGGTTGTCGGAATCAGGAGTTTTAGCGGCTTTCAAACGGTAAAACACTGCTTGTCCGTCTATCAAAAAACGGAACGCCACAGATACGGCCCTATCGTTTTCCAAGGCGTTCAACAAATTGTCTTTACAAATAAAAACTTTTACCGCATTCCAATCTTCCCGGACAACAACTTTTTCTAGCGCAAGTTCGAGCCCTTCAAAAAAGTCCAAGCTCATTTTGGCATCGAGCGTCTTCATGACACCCTGGGCGCTAAATTCGATAAAGGAATTGTCATCGATATTGACATAGTAAATGTTGTCAAAGCCATCGCCCAGTGTATTCGCGATATCGGAATACTGTTCCAGTTCCTGCAAATGAATCTTGAAATCCATCTGCTCGGTCACGTCAACGCCACAACCTTCAAGACGCACACCGCGCGTGTATTCGTTATTACGCCCCCCATGGCTCCTGATGAAAATAATGCCACGGGTCTGATGATTCCAGGCGTATTCCAGTTCAGACATTTCACCACGAGTCATTTGCTCGATGGATTCGGCAAACGCTTCGTAATACGAAAGGTCAATGTTATTGCACCATAAATTGTAGAGGTCTTCAGGGAGAGTTTCTTCGGGCAAGCCTAAAATCTGGAGAAAGGCTTTGTCGGCATACATTCTAGGAGGTTTGCCACTATCTAGCTCGATTGTCCATAGACCAACACCTGCACTCGAAAGAAGTGCATGCGTCAAGTCCGAAGTCTCGAGGCAATCCATGGTATTTTCTCCTACTAATTTCCACTGAACAACCCGTTACGGTCGTCCCTTGATATAAAATACACTTATTTTTTTCAAAACAAAGCCGAGCATCGGCAAAAAAAGCTATTTAGAACGCTTTTACTTAGTTACTAGTTAGTATTACTAGTGGATGCAATAAGAACGTCTCTAGTTAGCAGTGGATCCTTCACGTTTGTTCAGGATGACGCTCTTCACGGCTCACCGCTAACGGCCTACTTTTCTTACGCCAGATTTTGAATTCCATGTAAAGCGTGCTCACGGTATAGATGAAAATGAGCAGGAGAATGGTATTTTTCGGGCAGTTCAAGTTGCAAATGCCCCACGCAAACGTGATGATGGGCAGATGAATCAAGTAAGGGTAGAAAGAGGCGCGACCGACACGTCGCACAAGCGGGATGCAGAAGAATCTCGCCAAAAAGCCCTTGCCCGAAAGGAGACTCAGCACAAACATGCCGTAAATGAAAATCGGGAGGCTATGGTGCATAAAGTAATTGTATCCGGCATTCATGCCCGGACGCATAAGGAAAAGGCTCCCATACAAAGCGAGGAGCAAAAGCGCCTGCGCAATACCGCTCACGTAGTTTTTCTTGAGCCAGCCGAAAGCGCCCTCGCTGTAAAGGCGGTAAAGCACCATGCCGAACAAATATTCAAAAACGCGCACCGGCGCAAACATGTGAAAAAAGCGGTACTTCGCATCAAACCCGTTAAACCACAGATTACCGGTATTGCCAAACACAACAGCCCAAAGAAGTCCCGGAACGAACACGGCACCGAAAAGCACCCAGAGCATCCGGCGGTTCTGCTTAAAAAGCCAGCGACTGAACCACGGCGTAATGGCGTAGCAAAGGAAAAAGCTCGTCAACGACCACGAAGGTTCATTCAGTTTCATGCCCAAATCCGGGGCGATGGACCACGTGAGCGTGAGATGCATGAACAGGCTCCGCCACGGATGGAACATTTTCGATAACCCGGTCGATGCACAATCTCCTATTTCGGAAAGTGCAGGCAAATGTGAATAACCGCTATACCTGAACACGACAAACACGAACATCAGGAGCGTCATGAAGAAATGCAGCCGGTAGAGTTTTGCAATGCGGCTGAACATAAAGGGAATTACCGGAATTCGGCGTTCCGGGTCGCTGAACTTGCTTGCGAAGAGGAACCCTGCCAGCACGTAAAAAATGCCAGCAGCAAAAGCGGGGGCCGTTATAATGGGCATCAACCACTTGCAGTCGGACAAGTAGGTAATGGCGCTAGAACTGCCCAGGTGGAGCATCACGATATTGAGGCTCGCCAACAGGCGCAGGCCGTCTATAGCTGGGAAGTAATTCGCTGGTTTCGGCATTTCGAAGTGGAAATTTAGAAAAAACGCAGATGACACAACCCCATTCCCGAGCTTTTTTCTTAAATTAAAAATATACCGCCACAAGGTATTAAGAAACGAGAAAATCAAAATTTGGCCATGAACAGCAAGCGGGCAAATATTTTAATTGTCGATGACGATGCCATGAACAGGACCGTACTTTCGGATCTGCTATGCGACGAATATGACATTATCGAAGCCAAAAATGGTGACGAGGCCATCCAGATTCTCGAAAAAGACGCAAAAGACATCACACTTGTTTTACTCGACATAATCATGCCCGGACGCGATGGACTGGAAGTCCTTGAGGTCATGAACGAAAAAGGATGGATCAAAGGAACTCCGGTCGTCATGATTTCTGCCGAAACGTCCTGTGCTCAGGTAGAAAAAGCATTTGCCCTGGGGGTCACGGATTTCATCTACCGCCCGTTCGACCAGATGGTCGTTCAAACCCGGGTCCGCAACACAATCCGCCTTTACATCAAGCAAATGCAACTGTCCGAGTTGGTTACAAACAAAATATACGAAAGGACCAGAAACAGCGACATGTTGATTTCCATTTTAAGCCAAATTGTGGAATTCCGCAACGGCGAAAGCGGACAACATGTCAAGCACATTTCAACGCTTACCGACATTCTGCTCCGGGCTTTGCTCAAGCGAACCCATAAATACAACATCACCGAAGAAGACATCAACACCATAGCGACCGCGTCGGCAATGCACGATATCGGAAAAATTACGATTCCCGGCGAAATTCTGAACAAGTCAGGGCAATTGACTCAGGAAGAAGTGCAAATCATGAAGCAACATTCCATGAACGGCGCCAGAATGCTCGAAGGCATGCAGGTTTTCAAGAACGAATCGCTGATGAAATTCACCTATGAAATTTGCAGATGGCATCACGAACGTTGGAATGGCAAAGGCTATCCCGACGGACTTGAAGGGGACAACATCCCTATCGCCGCCCAAGTCGTTTCCCTTGCCGATGTCTATGACGCGCTGACAAGCGAACGCTGCTACAAGAAGGCGTTCTCTCACGAAAAAGCACTCGACATGATCCGCAACAACGAATGCGGAGTCTTCAACCCCCTACTTTTGGACAGCCTCAACGATGTCGCTGACAGTTTGCCCTCCGAAATGAACGAAAAGAATATAGGCCGATTGAGCGACGCCAACTTTGCAAAAATCGCAAGGTCTTTCTTTGAAAACGAAAGCGAGAAACAAGACAACATTGTTCTCCAGCAGTTCAACAACGAGCACAAAAAAAGTCTGTTTTTCGAGTCATTCCAAAAAGACTTCGCTTTCGAATACACTTACGATCCGTCTGTACTAAAGATATCATCCAACGGAGCAAAAATTCTCGGTACCCCGCAGGATATTGTGGAACCGGAAAAAAGGCGCGTATTTTGGGATACTTTTGGACGAAGCAACTGGAGCGCTTTTTCGAAGTTGCTTTTCGACTCACAACATAACAACGACACATTCAGTTTCTGTTGCGAAATTACAGTCAAAGGCCAAAAGAGACCTTGCAAGATAAAGGCCTTGCAGGTATGGAACAGGCTCCATTCCGAAAAGCCGTTGCTCATGTCCCTTTATGGCTGCGTAGAATTCCTGAACAAATAAAACCATTTATTGAACAAAAAACCTTCGAGCGTTACCTCGAAGGCTTTTGGGTTTATAAATTCCCTTTTGAGAATTATGGATTAGGAAATCCTTTTAGCGAGAAACACGAACAGACTTCACTGCGCCATTTTTCACGGAACGGAGCAGATAGACGCCCTGAGTCTTGATGTCGCTCGTGGTCTTGAGCGTGTTCACAGCTTCGTCCATTGTGTAAGCTCTCATGCGACCGAGACGCACGCCGTTCACGTCAAAGACATCGTAGGCGCCAAGCACCGGAGTTTCCATGTGGATTTTCGTCTGGATGGCTTGACCCGGGTTATCGCCACCTTGGCCCGGATTGTCACCACCTTGACCGGGATTATCGTTACCCTTATTCTCCGGATCAGCAGCATCCTTGCCTTCAACAAAGTTGAAGTAGTCGATATCAAACCCAGCACCGGTCACATCCATGCGGAGAACATGTTTGCCTTCAGGAAGGGTAATGTTCGCCTTTACATTGCTGAAGTTGTCAAGACTTGTTCCGGAAAGAGCAACCTTTTCAACAGCAACCTTGCCATCGACGGAAAGCGAGAAGCTGGAAGTTGAATTATCCGTTGCGACAGAAGCAAATACGGTATAGTCGCCAGCCTTCTTCACATCGATAGTCCATTCATACCAGTTACCTTTTTCATTGTGGCCCAAGACAACACCGGTAGCCTTCTTATACAAGTCAGCTTTCGTGTCTTTGCGGTAATCGGAGTCACCGTGCTTTTTGTCATCATCGTTGTAAGAATCATTGCTTGTACCGTCCTCATTCTTGCCCTGGCCCGGCTTATCGAAGTCTTCAACTTCGACCTTGCCCGGAATGGCAATCGGAGAACCCTTGAACGGTTCTTGCGGAACTGGTTCCACCGAGGAGACTTCACCCGTAGCAAGGCCGGTCGTGTTGACACCCTTGTTAGACTTCAGGTATTCCTTCAGCCAAGTCATGGCCGGACGGTCCTTGTTGTCCTTGATAATACCGGATGTACCGTCATTCCATGTAGCGCCGTAGATATAGCCCCAAATGGTGATACCGGCAATATGTTCATTCTCCATAAAGTAGGAAATCTGTTCCTGATAGCACTGTTTCTGGACGTTGTCGTTGTTTGTGAAGATATCGTATTCGCTAATGAACAACGGAATCTGGGTCTTGTTCCAAATTTCTTCAATGGTGCTCTTCAGAGTGTTGATGCTCAAGCAGGAGCCGCCACCACCGGTACCGCCAGTGCCACCGCCCTGGCTCATCATGTCGTGGGCCTGCAAGCCGTAGGCATCCACCGGAGCTCCCCCTTTCTTCAGTTTCTGAATAAGGTCGATACCTTCGTTTTTCTGCCACTGGACGGTATTGTAGTCGTTATAAATCAAGATTGCCTTCGGCCAACGTTCGCGGGCCATCTTGAATGCCGTTTGCACGAATTCATAGTTGCCGTTATCGCCACCGAGAGCGGCAACAATGTTGTTGCCCCCCTGCGAACCGTAAGCGGAATGGTACTTGCCACCCGACTTGATGGCTTCGTTCACCACGTCGATCATTTCGAGTTCGGGGTAGTGCTGCTTGACAGCATCCATCCAAGCGGTAATCGCCTTCTTGGTTTCATCGGCACTAAGACCGTTCAACCAGTTCGGGTACTGGGAGCCCCACACCAAAGCATGGAACTTGAAGTGGCCACCGTTTTTCTTAGCCCAATTAAAGGCAGCATCGCAACCGCTCCAGTTGTAACGGCCACGAGAGCCTTCAATGGACGCCCACTTACATTCGTTTTCGGCGGTAATTTGGTTCCACAGTTGCGTAAAGTCGCTACGCACCTGGCCGCGAGTCGTAATGTTACCGACGAACTTTGCTGCGCCATCAGCCAAGCCGGGACCAGCAAAAGCATTAACGGCACCGCCCAAAAGTGTAGCGGCGACCAAACTTTTAATAAGTTTTGAGCTCATAATCCACAATCCTCATAGGTTAAATACCCATACAACCTCTATAAACATATTATTGTTTTGAAAAAGTACTCCAAAAACGCAAAAATTTATCGTTGACAAAATGTAATGGAATTTTGTCAACACCTCGAAAAACTCTGTTTACGGGCATAAAAAGAACCTTCGAGGAGGGTACCTCGAAGGCCTTTGGGTATTTAAGGCTCCCCTTGAGGTGGGGAGTTATGGATTAGGAACTTTTTTAACGAGCGACACGGACCGATTTCACAGCACCATTCCTCACGGAGCGGAGCAGATAGATGCCCTGAACCTTGATTTCGCTTGTGTTCTTGAGCGTATTCACGGCTTCGTCCATGGTGTAGGCCATCATGCGGCCGAGACGGACGCCATTCACGTCAAACACATCGTAAGCACTGAGGACAGGGGTTTCCATGTGAAGTTTCGTCTGGATGGCTTGGCCCGGATTGTCGCCACCTTGGCCCGGATTATCGCCACCTTGGCCTGGATTGTCGCCGCCCTGGCCCGGATTATCGCCACCCTGGCCCGGATTGTCGCCGCCCTGGCCCGGATTATCGCCGCCTTGGCCCGGATTATCGCCGCCCTGGCCTGGATTGTCGCCGCCCTGGCCCGGATTGTCGGCAACTTCGCCCTTTACAAAGTTGATGTAGTCGATGTCGAAGTATTCCTTCGTTACTTCCATGCGGAGAACATGCTTACCAGCCGGGAGAGTCACCTTCTGCTTCACGTCGGCGAAGTCATCGAAGCTAGATCCATCGACTGTGAATTCGCCAATAGACTTGCCATCGATAGAGAGGGTGAATGTACCCGTACCATTCGAAGCGGCAGATGCAACAGCGGTATAGTCACCGGCTTCAGCAATGTTGACCGTCCATTCAAGCCAGTCACCAGTATTGTTGTAGCCAGCGGCAACGCCAGTACCCTTAGCGTACAGGTCAACGCCGGTATCCTTGCGGTAATCGGAATCGCCCTGGTTAGTACCATCATCGCCATAAGAAGCATTGCTTGTACCGTCTTCGTTCTTGCCCTGGCCCGGCTTATCGAAATCTTCAACTTCGACCTTGCCCGGAATAGCAATCGGAGAGCCCTTGAACGGTTCCTGCGGAACAGGTTCCACCGGAGTGACAACGCCAGTGTTGAGGCCGGTCGTATTGACGCCCTTGTTCTTGGAGAGGTAATCCTTGAGCCAAGTCATTGCCGGGCGGTCATTGCCGTTCTTGATGATACCGGAGTTACCGT
>JAEEGK010013675.1_pt1 | contig 18252 bp, 6 predicted proteins | sample 8958771 | NCBI WGS metagenome assembly JAEEGK01 (sample SAMN16246547, study PRJNA631951) | gut metagenome | biome: gut microbiome; feature: rumen; material: SC-attached | host: Bos | place: Iran: Karaj | collected 2018-10
GTGTTTGTTTCCTTTTTTTTTTTTTTTTTTTTTTTTTTTTTTTTTTTTTTTGTGTTTTTGGTTTTTTTTTTTTTTTTTTTTTTTTTTTTTTTTTTTTATTTTTAATATTCATTTTATATATACTTTAAGTTTAACTTTGATTTCAATTATAAAATGATAATAAGAAATGATTGATTAATTGATGTTATTTAAAATTATTATATAATATAAGTAAAATAATATCGATTAGAAAATGAAAAATTTATATAAATTGGAGTAGATAAAATTTTTAATTTAGAATTATTATTATTAAAATGATTTTTTTCTAATAATAAAAAATGTTATTTCATTTCCAAATTATATTTAATTTATTTTAAATATAATTTAGTTTTATTTATTAATTTAATATTTCCTATTATAAAAATTAATTTTCATTCTTAACAATTGAATTTTATTTTGCAATAATCATAAACAAAAAGATATAAGATAAAAGAATCTATCTATATTATATATTTAAATAATTTAAGATCAAGCTTATATTTTCCTTTTATATTTAATTTATATAATTAAATTTAACTTATTTTTTAAATAAATATAAAAAAACTAATTCTCGCTTTCTTCTTGTTCACTATTATTTTTTTCATTTGAAAGAAGTAAATATATTAATTGGAAAAACTTATCATTTCTATTATAATTAACAAAATCATTATGTTTTTTTTCATGAATTTCTTCAATATAAGTAAATTTTTCTTTAGGCATATATTCATTTTTCATACTTTTATCACTTAAAATATGATGCGAAGAATTTAATAATTCAAAATCTTCTTTTTTATATAATTCTTCTTCAGGTATTTTTCTATGATTTTTATAATATTTTTTATAATAATCATCATATCCAATATTAATTAATTCAATTCTATATTTTGCATTTAAAGATATAATTTCAAATAAAACAACATAAATAAAATCAATATTATAATCATTTATTAAATCATTAATTATAATAATAATAGAATTCATAAATAAATTTATAAAATTATCATTTTCATTTTCTTTAGTTTCATCATAAATTTTTAATAAACATTGAGAAATAATTCCACAAGTTACTTTTGCCATATTTTGAAGAGAATAAATTAAATATTCATTTATTACATTAATATTAGAAAATTCTTCAATAATAAATTTAGCATAATTTAAATTATTATTAATATATATTTTCAAAGTATCAGTAAATGATTGAAAATTACATTTATCTCTTAATCTAATAACAATATTGAAATAATATAATAAATAAAATTTAAAAACTAAATCATTTTCTTCATTTAAAATAGGTTCATCAAAAGATAAACAATTATTTAATATATTTTTATTATCTAAAAAGAAATCAGATTTTTTCATTGAAGTAAAAGAAGTAAATATATTCTCAGATTCTAAATTTTTAATATTTTTCATATTCTTATATCTACAAACATCCATTTTAACTAATTCTAAAACAAAAAATTGATATTGAATAGAAGAAATATTTTTCATAACCCAATATTGAAACATTTCAATATTAATATTATCTAAAATTTTAATATTAATATTACTTAATTTATTATAAGGAGGAAGAGCTAATTGAATATGAAAATGATTAAAATCATCAAGATTAAAATAATTTTCAAAGTTAATTTTTTCATAAATTAAAATATAAGCATTATTATTATTTTTATTATTTAAATTATGATTTTTAAAATTATCATCATCTGAATCACCGAAAGCTTCAAAATTAATGAATTTTTCATTAAACTCTTTAACACTAGTATCATTAAATTCATACCATTTTCCTTTTTCAGTTTTAATAAAATCATAATAATGACCTGATTCACTTGTTCCAAAATGAACTACAATACCTTTTAAATTATAAGTAAAATTCTTTTCTTGTGAATCTTCTATTAAATATTTTTTCATATTTAAATCCATTGGAAATTCAAAATAATCATTTAATTTATATTTTATCATATCATCATAATCAAATTCAAATCTTTTTAATACTATTACTAAATAATTTGGTAATGTTTTAAATATTTGCCTTTTATTACATGATTTTTTTTCATTACAAATATCACAATTTATTTTATTATCTCTATCCATTATTTCTATTTTTGTATAATTATCTAATGATTCATATAAATTCATATATCCTTTTATATTTAATTGAATACTGTTATAAAAAAATTCATTGTATCTTTTATGTCCACATTCAAATGATAATTCATCTACATAATTTCCTCCAAAAAAATATTTAAATAAATTTTTATATGGATTTTCTAATTTTTTTTCTTCTTTATTTTCTTTGTTTTTTTCTTCTTTTTTTTCTTCATTTTTTTCTTCTTCTTTATTTTCTTCGTTTTCTTCTTTATTTTCTTTATTGTTTTCTTCTTTATTTTCTTTGTTTTTTTCTTCTTTATTTTCTTCATTTTTTTCTTCTTCTTTATTTTCTTCATTATTTTCTTCATTTTTGTTTTCTTCTTTATTTTCTTCATTTTTATTTTCTTCTTCTTTATTTTCTTCTTCTTTATTTTCTTCATTTTTATTTTCTTCTTCTTTATTTTCTTCATTTTTATTTTCTTCTTCTTTATTTTCTTCTTTATTTTCTTCTTTATTTTCTTCATTTTTATTTTCTTCTTTATTTTCTTCATTATTTTCTTCATTTTTGTTTTCTTCTTTATTTTCTTCATTATTTTCTTCTTTTTTTTCTTCATTTTTTTCATCTTCTTTATTTTCTTCTTCATTAAAATTAGTTTCTTTAGTATTTATAGTTATTTCAGTAATATTATTTTCATCTTTTTTATCATTATCATCAAGATATAAAGAATTAATATCTTTTTCAATATTATCAATTAATCTCCCATAAAATTCATCAGCATCCATTTGTTCAATTAAATTTAACCCATTTAACAAAACAAAATCTTTAGGATTATAAAATTGACTTTCATAAGTTTTTAAAGAAGAAAATAAAATTTGTAAATTATATAAAACAGGACAATTTTCATTGCATTTAATACTAAGAATACTTTCTCTTAAAATCGGAATATTAAAAAATATTTGTAAAATAGAATTCAAATAACAAGTAGAAGCTAAATTTTCTAAACCACAAAAATCTCCTTTAATATCTTTTGAATAAGATATTTTCCAATTATTGAGTGTATTACTTTTCCAAAAACCTAATTTATGAAAATTATTTAATTCAAATATTATTTTTTTATATAAATCTTTACAGTTATTTGTGTTTTGTTTTATTAAAGTTGTTATTAATTTATATATTTCTGTTTGAGATGTATAAGATTTACATAAAGGTTCATTTGAAGTTAAAGATTTTTCATTACATTTAGAATAAATACATTTTTCTAAAAATAATGAATATATATCATTATTTAAAATATATGGAACTGATTCTTCAGGATTTAAACTTATTAAATTTCTTAATAAATATATTTTACTTCCTATTGAATCTCTTATTTCATTTTCTATTTCTTTATTTGTATTTTCACAATTGTCTTTTATATAATTAATTATTTTATCTATTGTATATATTATTAATTGTTTATTTTCATATTTATATTTTTTATTTTCTTCTATAAATTTAGATATTATATTTGATATTGTATCAAAGTAAATTCCTGTTTTATCATTTTCAAAAATATATTCAAAATTTTTTTGATTAAACATTAAATATAAATATTTTGATATTAAATTGGATAAATTTTTTTCTGAAAATAAGGAATTATAAAGAAATTTATAAACTATTTTTTGACTATAAACATTTTTACAATTAATAAAAGCATATATAAATATTGAATTAAATAAATCTTCATTATTTAATAAAAACTCTAAAAATCCTTTTATATTATCATTATATAAAAATTTAATGAAATCAAATATTTCTTCTAATATTTTAAAATGAGAAGAAAATTGTTCTTCTTTTATAATATGTTCATATTGTTTTAATTCTATTGAATTTGAAAAAATACTTTTATCTTCTTTTATTTCATTATTATCATTTTCTTCTATTTTATTATTTGATTGAAATTTGCTTAAATATTGTTTAAAAATATGAAAGTTAAATCTTAATAAAAAATCTTTTTCTTGATTATTAATATCCTCTTCAATTTTTAATATATCATATATTATTGATGATAATTTTTTACATAATTTTTCATCTATTTGTTTATTATCTTCAATATAATAAATTTTATTAAGAATATATAATAAATTTATTAAATAATCAAAAATAATAAATCTATTTTTTTTCTTATCTTTATCTGTATTAATTTTAAAATTATTGAAAATGTCAATTAATATTTCATTTCCTTTATATTTTTCTATAAAATATTCAATATACTTTTTTTCATCATTTGAATTTTTATTTAAAAAAATTTTCATACATTGTAAAGTATAAGTAACAAGATAAATATCATTAGTATTAAATAATTCTTTAATATCATTTTCATTATTCTCTTTATTATCATTCAATGTATTTTCTTTAAATAAATGAATTATTTTTTTATTAATATAATAATCATAAGGTAACTTATTAAATAATTTCCAAACTTTTTCTTTTATATCTTCATTACCATTTTTAATACTTAACAATTCCAGAAAATTAATAATAATATTTTCATCATTTTCAATAATACTTTTAGGATTAACAATTAAATTTAATAATTGATTACTTTCACTTTTAACAATCACACATTTATAAGAGTTTTTATCATTCATATAAATTTTACTAGGAAATAAATCCATAAATAAAGAAAAATCATACATGAAATTATATTTTTTTCCATTTAAATCTTCAAAAATAACATCATTTACATTAATATCATAATAATAACCAATTCTCCATCTTACAGTAAATAAAGTTTCTTTATATCCAACTTTAATTTTATATTCTTTTTTTCTCCTTTCTTCAAAATAAAAATGATATAATTCACTTTCTGCACCAGCACTTTGTACATCTTCTTTTTCTGGTATTTTTCCTTTAAAATCTGAAGCATTAGAATAAATAAAATCTAATAATTCTATTAAGGAATTAATTCCTATTTTATTATTATTGTTTATACAATTATTCATTTTTTCTATTATATCTTTTATAAAATTTTTCCAAAAATTTTCTGAAAATGACGTTGAATAATCTATTAAATTTAAACATAAATTTGTTAATTCTATACAAATTTTATATGTTAATTTTTGATTTGAATTATTTAATAATATTTCATATAATAAATCAATTCCTTCTATTTTATCTGATTTAACTCTTATATTTTTTCCATCAAATAATAAACTTTCATTTTCATTTATTTTTCTAAATACATTTATTATTAAATCTAATTGGACTTTTTCATCTATTTCTTTTAAATTAATATAATCTGGATTTCTTAATATTACTTTAAAAAAATATTCAAGTGTTTCTTTATCAGGATTTATTTCAACATAACTATATAAATAATCAAATAAAAGAGATTTTTCATTTTTTAATCCTGTAAATATTTTAAATAATTTTTCTAAATGTTCTTCACCTTTTAAATCTAAAACATATTCCATATATTCACCTTCAACAAAGAAAAAAATAATATTTAATCTTGATTTAATATTTATTGAATGAATATAAATTCCTTCATAAATTTTATCATCATCAAATTTAAAGTTTATATCATCTTTTTGAATATTACTTATATATCTTATTAAATCATTTATAAATAAAGTGATTATATCATATTTATCATCTAAGTAACGTAAATATAATTCTTTTGAATTTCTATTTTTAAAACAAAAAGTAAAAATTTTTTTAATTAATTTAATACATTGAATAATACTATTATGAGTTTTATCATTTTGAATATTATGAAATATTTCATCTAAATAATCATAAATTATTTTATCTTCTATTGTTCGAGGATTACAAAAAATACTAACAAGAGCATCAATTGCAATTGATATATTATTATTTTTTAAATTTTGTTCTTTAAAATTAATTATATAATTATAAAGAGTATTTATTCCATATAAATTTGTTTCTCTTTCTTCAAGAATTTTTTGTTCTTTTAAATTTAAATTTAAATAGTTTAAAGCATTATCAGTTAAATTTTTTATAAATTCTATATTTTCATTTATAGATAAATCAATATCTTTAGTACATTCATTTGTTATTTTATATCTTTTTTTAATTGGTAAAACACTTACAATTTCAGAAATAATATTTTGATATAAAATTATTTTTTTATTATCTAATAATTGTTGAATAATATTATCTGGAATTTGATCAAAAGAAGCTAAATAATGAAAAATTTCAATTGTTCTTTTTAAAACTTCATCATGAACGGTTTCACTTAATAATATAGATAAAATATTTTTTTCTTTAACTAAATAATTTACAAATCTTTTATTAAATGCACTATTTTCTCCTTTTGCAGAAATCATTTCATTTATAAAATTAACTGAATTAATTTTTTTTTCTAAGATTTGACTTTTTAAACAACGATAAATATAAATAAAATTTAATTTATCATATATTTCCATTTTAGAACCATTATCAAACAAATTATCAATTAAATTTTTATTAATATTAGTAATAATAGATTTCTTAATATTTTTTAATTCATTTTCAGTTAAATTTAAAATACTTTCACTATAAGCTTTAATAATATTATTTAAATCATAACCATCAATTTTCTGAGTAAACCAATTAGAATAAGAAATACAAATTATATCAAAAAAATATAAAGGTAGATCATATACATTATCATTTAAACATTTAATTAACATTAAATATGTATTATTTGCTATTTGTTTTGTTAAATCCATTTGTTGTTTATTATCTTCATCAAGTGCATTAATTATATTGTCTAATGAACCTATTAAAATATCAAATGAATTAATTATAGCAAAAATTTTATCTATATAAATAAATTTTCTATATTGAGGATTGTTTACTATTATTTTTATTTTTTCTAAATTATCAAATGTTATTTTAATCACATAATTTACAAAATTTAATATTATATCTAATATTTTTGTTTGGACACTATTTTTATTTTCATGATTATTCGAAATTCTTATAATAATATCTATTAAATCTCCTGATAAAAATTGATTAATTTGAATAGGAGAAATTTCACTGTTTTTATTTTTTATTATTTCTTCTTCTTTTTCTTCTAATATTATTAAAATTTTATTGGGTTTCATATTTTCATATTCAATATTAGTAATTGAATTTCTAAATAAATTATCATAAGAATAAAGATTATATCTAAAGGGATTTATAATATATTTATTTATTTTAATACCTAAATTATTGAAAATTCGTCTATTATTGTCAAAAAGATTTATAGAGACTTGTATTTTCTCTTCTATTTTTATATATGCTATTTTCCATTCTCCTTTCAAATTAAAGTCTATATATGAATTTGTTTCTATTAATGATTCTAAATTTAAATCATTTGATTTTTCATTTAAATTCTTAATTAAATTTTCCATATTTTTAAATTAATTTTTTATTTGTTTTGATATTTTTATTTTATTTAAAAATCGAATAATTATTTAATTTTTCTTTATTTTTATTTTTATTTTTAATTTTAATATAATTTAATTGTATCATATATTTTCCTGAAATTAAATCATCTTTAATATATTATTTTTAATTGAGAGAATTAATTAATTCATTTAAAAAGAATATTAATTTGATTTTATTAATTTATTTTTTATAAAGAAAAACTAGTTTATTTAAGATTTAATTAAATAATTCTATCTTTTATTATTAATTATAAAATAATTAAATAGATAATTAAAGAATAATAAAATTAAATTATTTAATAATACCCATTCATCTTAAAATAATATTTATAAAAATTAATTTATTACCAAACTAAAATTTATAAGAAGAAAAATAAGAATTTTTATCAAAGGTAATGTCTTTATCTTGGAACCATTTTAAATTATCAATATCAATGATTTTTTTTTTCATTACTCTTTTTTTATAAAAAGGAATTTCTTCTTTTATTTCAACATCTTTTAATGAATATTTTGTTAAATCAAAATATTTCTTTTTAAAACCTTGATAAATTTGAATCTTTTCAAATTTATTATTATAATGATCATTTAATATAATTGAATTATTATTTTCAATTATATTATTTTTATATTCACTTATAAATTTAATAATTTGATTTTTATGTTCAGGATAAAAGAGATTACAAATTATTGAATAATATCCATTTTTAGGAAAAAATAAATTTAACATTTCCATTAAATTTTTGGGAGTTAGTTTTTCATAAATATAATAAAAGAAATTTCCCTTATTAATTAAAATTTTCATAAAGGATTTTTTATAATTATTTATCTCATTTAAAATATCATCAGTAATATCAATAAATGAAAATTCTTGATTATCAATAATAATTTTTTTATCTTTTAAATTAATTAATTTTTCATTTTGATTAATTGAATTAGTTCTTTGAACAATATAAATTTTATTATTATTTTCTAAATTATTTAATTCATCAATATAATAATTAGGAATTTTAACATAGAAATTAACATTTAAATTTTTTATCATTTTTCTGAACATATATCTAAATATTACAAATTCATTTAAACAATATGAAATTTTATTTTTTTCTTCATTTGAACAATATAAAAGTATAAAATCTCTTTCTTTCATATTTAAAATATTTTCTTTTTTTGTTAAAATATTTAATCTTTCAAAAATAGGAAGTTCTTTATCTTCTTTAATTAAAGAATGATAATTAATTTTTTTAATATCTCCATAAGGACTAATTGCAATATTTAAATTTGGAACAGAAAAATCAAATTTTTTATTTGAATTATAAATATTATTAGAATAATATTTCATAATATTTAAAAGTGAATTTGAAATTTTTTGATTATTACAATTAAAATCATATATTTCTAAATCATTTGGTAAAAAAGGATAATTTATAATTTGATTTCCTGGAATTTCAGAGTTTATAATTAATAACTTTGGCCTTTGATTTGAATATGAAAAAGAAGAAATATCATTAAATAATTTTCTATTATTTTCTAAATTTGAATTATTATTAATTTCCATTAATTTAATTTGACTTTTTGATTTAAGATATTTATAAAATAATGATAATGAAGTTATCATTAATAATTTCTTTTTATAATTCATATTGAATTTTTTAAATAATAAAATAATAAATTATAATAATTCATATATAAAAAAAATAAATGAGAAAAAATCAATGCAAATTAAAAATTTTCATTCATCATTTTTATCCAGATGGAACAGAAGGAGAAGAAACTCATTTTATATCATATTATAAAAAACCAATAATAAATTTTAAACAAAACTTAAATGTTAAAAGTAATCATAAGAAAAATAAATCAGTAAATTTACAAAATAATGAATTAAACATTTATTCAATATTTCCAATAAATAATAATAATAAAAATACTATTAATAAAAATAATAATAATAAAAATCAAATTTTTAAAAAGAAAAAATCTTCTTCTTCGCAAAAGAAAAATTCAAATAATACAACAAATAAAGATTCATATCAAAATTCAATAAAATCAGTTTCAATAAATAAATGTTCAAAATCATATAATAATGATATTAATAATAATATTTATAATAATAATAAAAATTTAAACGATTTTCAAAATTTCAACAAAACAAAAAAAGAAATGCTAAAAAATAAAAAATTATCAAAATCAAAAAGTCCAAATATAATAAAAATAAAAATTAATCAACCTTCAAAAACTGAAGAAGAAAAAATTTCAATCAAAATTAATGATATTATTATTATTAAAGAAAAAATTAATGATTTAATAAGAATAGAAAGTGAATTAGAAAAACAAAAATATGATATTATAGATTATTTTGAATTTAAATTAAAACCAATAAGAGAATTAAATGAACAATTAATAATTCAAAATAAAATGATTATTGATAAAGAAGATGAATTAAATGGTCAATTAGCTTTATTAAAAAATCAATATAGTCAATTAATTATTCAATTAAATGAAAAAAATGATATTATTAATGGATTAAATTCTACTTATGAAAAAGAAAAAGGGTATTTTGATAAACAAATAAATGAAGAAGAAGAAAATTTAAATAATATTTATAATCAAGCTATTGAAGATTTAAATAATGGAAAACAAATCGAAATAGATGATATTTTACCTTAATAATATATTTGTATATTTATTTAACATAATTTTTTTATATTTAAGATAAATATTTTTATTATTATAATTATAAATGATTATAAATATTATTATTTTTTTAGTTTTTTATAAATAAAATTATGAAAAAAAATAATATTAAAAACTATATACAACTATGGATATATAAATATTGAATTCACAAAACATTTTTCCTACTATAAATTATTTTAAAAGTTATAAACAATATTTAATTTTTTTCTTTTCCAAAAAAGTTTAATTATCATTATTTTTTTGATAATTATTTTCAAAACTTAAATTATCATTATTATTAACATTATAATTATCATTATCTAAAGTATAGAAATCATTATTACATTTCTCAATTAAATAATCTTTAACTTTAATGAATAAATTTTCAAAATTTTCAATTTCTTCTAATTCTTTATTAATAAAATAACAATTATTATTTATTATAGAAACATTAATATCATCATAATTAGAATTAGGTAAAATATTACTGTTACTATGAATATGACATGAATTAAAAGGATTAGAAATTGTTTTTTTAATTTTAGTTATATTAATATTTAATCTTTGTGTTTTTGTATTTATATTTTCTTCAATAACATTTGAACTTCTATTACTTCCACCGTTGCTTTTAATATTATTATTTGTTATACTTGTTGTATTAAAATTAGAAATATTATTATAATTATAACTTTTTTTATTATTTGAACTATAAGAAATTTTATTTTTAACTGCTTTTATTATTTTTAATTTTGATGATGATTTTTTTTGTGGTGTTTTCCCATATAAATTAATATCATTTTTTATTTTTGAATTAATTGTAATTGTTGCATTATTCATAAAACTTTGATTTATTCCTGAAAAAGTTCTTTTACTTTTTCTTTTATTTTTAGAATTTGATGATATATTTAGTAATATTTCATTTTGCTCTTTATAATATTTTATTTCTTTTTTTAATTTATCATTTTCTTCTCTTAAATTATTTTCAGATTCAATTAATTCAGATAATTTTTTTTCTAATGATTTTATTGTTGTTTTTAATGATTGAATTAACATTTCTTTAGTTTCTAAATCATTTTTTTTTTGAGAAAAAATCACTAATTTTTTCTTTAAAAAATTAGGATCTTTACTTTGACCAATTAAAACAGAATTTAATCTTTCTATTTCTTTAATATATAAAGTTATTTGTTTAAATAATATTAAAAATAACTTATTTTCATTATAAATTTTCTTATCTATTGAAGATAATATTTTTTCTGTTTCTAAATAAAATTTTAAATTTAATTGATCTATATTATATTTAAAACTAGATTTATTATCTTGATAATAAAAATTTAAATTATTATCATTAATAACATCAATTAAATTACATATTGTATTTTGAATTTTTAAATTATCATTTAATTGATTATCAATATTATTATCATATTGATTTGTATTTATTCCATTAACATTATTTATTATTAAAGTACTCGGTTGACTGAAAGAATGCATTTTAAATTTATTATTTTTTGAAAAAAATTCTTATTTTAATAAAATTGAATAAAAAAATATTTTTTTATTAAATGTTTTTTCATAATTTAAATAAAATGAGTAGTAAAAGTGTTTCTAGTAATGATGAGAAAGAAATTAGTTTAAAAGAAGGAGGAAAATATTTAATTAGAAAAATAATAGATTCAAATTATGAAAATATTGATTATAATTACCAAAAATATAGTGATAATATTTTAGAAGATGGAATAATTGAAAGATTTTATAAGAAAGAAAATTATAATATAAATGAAGATAATAATAATGAAAATAATATGAAAGATGAAATCATTGAAAAAAATTATAAAAATGAAAAGACAGATGATAATATTTTAAATAATTCTATAACCTCAATTAATAATTATAATCAAAATAATAATAATGATAATAATCAATCAATAAATAACAAATATAGAAATGCAAATAATAATAATAAAAATAATATGTCTTCAGAATCAGTTTTTCAAAAACAATTAAATAATGTTAACACAAAATTAGATAATATCAATGCATTATTTTTAAATTTATATACCTCAATGTCAAATAATGGAAAAAACAATAATTTAAATCAAATAAAATTAATAAATAATAAACCAAATTTAGTAATATTAAATAAGAATACAAATTTTGAAAAAAAAATAAAAAATTTAATGCCAATATATGATGAAGATAATATTTTTACAGGATTATATAGAGATATAAATTATCAAATAGACCCAAAAATACATTATTCAGATTTACTTAAATTAAATAAAGAAATAATGGATATAAAATTTCAACAAATTTTAGATAAAAAAGATTCTGATGAAAAATTTATGACAGGAATTAAAGATCTAAAATTAACTATAAAAAGTAGTTTTAATGGTAATAATGGTTTTAGACGATTTACAAATAATATGAATAATAGTAATTTTCAAATATATGATAATTATAGTAATCATTCACCAAATTTAAATGAATTTTATAATAATTCAAATAAGAAACCAAATAGAATGTATCATTCACAATCTGCAAAAAATATTAATAACTTAAATAATGGGAATAATTTTTTAAATAATTATAATAAAAATATTTCACCTAATAATAGATATCAAAATCCTTATCCTTTTAGTACTCTTCCAGAATTTAATAAATATAATGATTTAATTGATACTAATTATATTAATATAAATAGTCGTGGTGCAAGAAAATTTACCAGATTTAATAAATATAATTCATAATTTTTATTATTTACATATAATATAATTTATATGTATATATAACTTTATTTGATTTTATATTCAATTTTCTCATTTTATAATTATAATATGATTATAAATAATATATTATATAAGAATTTTTTCTTTAAGAATTCCTAAATTGTGTTTAATTGAATTTACATAAAACATTTAATTATTTGGGTTACTATATTTCAAAACAGTTTAAAAAAAAATAATATAATTTTCAAATTATAATTAATTAAAGTTCTAATTGTTTTTTTCTCAATACAAATTTCTTTAATAAAATAATTATTGTTATTTTTCATCAACGTTTATATATTATCATATTTATATTAATTTAATTAGTGTTTTTCATTTTTGAATTCAAACATTTAATTATTTAGTTATATCATATGAATAAATTTAAATATTCGATTTAGATAGTGTTATGAATATTTAAATTATATCTTTAAAATCAATAAAAAATCTCTACAAAAAATTATAGTTTAGAGGATTATAAATTTATATAAGAAATATTTATTTTTTTTATTCTATAAAGATTTCATCGATTTCTTAGTTAATGTTAAAACAATAAAAACAAATTGAAAAAAATGAAATTATTTCATAAATTTAAGGGAAAAATAGCAAATAAACCTATTTATAAATCTTTGAACACCAAAAATAAAAAATCAATAAATAAATTAAATACGAAGAAATATAAAAAATAATTTTTAATTTTTCTCTAAACAATTAACATTATTTTGATAATCAATTTTTTATTTTTAGAATAAAAAAGCTAAACAAACACCAGTTAAAAAGCCCCAAATATTAAATTTAAATCTATCAACAACTTTATTTCCAAATAAATTTAAAAATAAAAATAACAAAAAGAACAATTATTTTGAATGTAATTTAATTTTTTTATAATTTAGAATATAATCAATAATTATTAATTCAAAATAAATCTTAATTTAGAACTCCAAATCCAATTATTTTATCAAAACTAGGAAAATAATTTTAGAAAAAACTCCAAAAGTAAAATATAATCATATTCTATTAATTTAATCTATTATATCTTCAATATAACAACAATAAAAAGAAAAGATAAAGAATCATTAATTAATGATATAATAAACTATGAATAAATAATGTAGTTAATAAATATTATTTTTTTTATAGTAAACAATTGAGAATATGTGTCTTCATCCTAAATTATATAATACCTATTTTATTTTACTAGATAGAAACAAAAGTATATTAATTCATATATATACTATTCCATTGAAAGATTAAATACTTTATAATAATTATTTTAATGTCTCCTCTTTTTTTCATTTTCTTTTAGATTATTTTTCTCTTTTTGAATGATTACAGCTTAAAGAATGGATATTATTTTATTCTAAGAATTAAAAAATTTCTAATTATTATTATATTATAAAATTAAGAATACATTTAGTTGCCCACTTAGCACAGCGGTTAGTGCATTTGATTCGTAATCAAAAGGTCGCGAGTTCGAATCTCGTAGTGGGCTTTTTCAAAAAATCAAATTGGCAAATATTTTTAAAATATTTACAAAAGTTAAGAATTAAAAATAATGAGGGAAAGTATTTTTTTAAGAGTAAAATTTATACTTATATTAATAATAGAATTTGAAATAGATAATATTATTATGAATAAAGATAATGGAAATCAATATTTAAATCAAGATATTTAAATTGTTCTATTTCCTGAAGGAAGGAATTATCTTTTAGTTAAGGAGAAATTGAATTAATTAAAAATGAAAGAAATGAACATTAACTTTCTACTATTCATAGTTCTTCTATTTCTCCTATTTTAATTCAAAAGAATAAAAAATTCAAAGTATTGGAATGCATAAAGGAGAAGGGAAATAAGAATATTAATTTTAATTTCGAATTTTTATGAAAAATATATTCTAAATGATAATAAAGATGATGTTAATGAAGGAAAATCTGAAAATAATTAAAAAATGAAATTCCCACATAATAAATATTTATGAAGAAGATGTACAAATTAATTTGTTTGAAGGGAATTGAAAAATGAAAAAGAAATAAAAGATAATAGTGAATTAAATCTGAATGGAAAAAAAATAGTTTTTGTTTTAAAAATAATATTGAAAAAAAGGAAAATATTCAATTTTCTTTTAAAAAACATTTAATTAATTTAAATTTTATTTGTTGTCTCATTGTTATTCTTGACTTCTTTAAATTTATCTAATTGTAATACTAATACTGTTTTTCAGTTAATATAGTTTATACAATAATTTCATAAAAGTACTTGATATAGGATTTGATCTTAAATTATTAACATATCCTATTTCATCTCTTTTTTATTAAATATAATTATTAGTGTTATTTCTTCAGGAATTATAGTTGAAATTAAATATTTAAAGGATAATTTCTTTATCCTTAAATATAATAGTTAAAACAAAAAATTCATTATTTTCTAAAAATATTTTGGTTTATCGAATTAATATTTGTCTTAAAAAATAGAAATGTAATTATTAAACAATAATTAAATTATCTGTTTTAAAGAAAGAATAATAAAAGCAAATTAAAAATGAAAATATAGTTTTCATCCATTTAAATTTTTGTCAAATTAATAAAAATAAATTATTAATTTAGAAAATATTATTTTTAATTTAAAAACTTTGAATTTTACTTAAAACAACAATCATCTTATTTATTATTTAATTAAATTTGTATTAAAAAATAAAATATTCATTTACAAATGAAAAAAAAATAATCTAAATTTTCTACAAATTGATAGTAAATAAAAAAATGAAAAACCTTTATGCAATAAAACCATATGAAGAAGATAATTTTTTTAGTGATTATCGTAAAAGAAAAAATAGGAAAAAATTAATAATTGAAACCCAATTTCCAAATATAAACAAAACTCAATATAATGATATTAATAAAACTAAATCAATGATAAAAACAAATTTTTATAATTCTTCAATTCCAAAAACAAAAAGTATAATAATTGATAAATATTTAAAAAATAAAAAGCGATATAATCACAAAGATTACCTTTTAAGTATTAAATATTTAAGATTTCTCAGCCAAGAAAATATAAATGATGATTATATAGAGAAATTAAATACTTCAATTAATGATATTTCAGATAATGAAGATTATCAAATAGAAAAATTAAAAATAAAAGACAAATTAAAAAAAGAATTAAGAAAAAAAAATTTTAATGAGCAATTAGACGCTTTAATAGAATTAGATAATATACCAAAATATTTATTAGAAAATACTGCAAAATATATAATTAATAAAGTAAATAATAAAAAAATAGAAAAATCAAATACTGAAAGACCTAAATTAATTATTCATAATGTTTATTTTGATTGGATTTTATTTTCAATTTTTCATAAAATTGAAATTCGCGATCAAAAAAATGGAATTTTAAATCAAGATATTGTTATGAATATGTTACAACATGAAATAAAAAAAATTCAAGAAAATGTTATTTATTATGTTAAAAAAAATTTAAAAAAAAACAAAATTGATGAATCCTTAGAAACTCCTTATAATTTTAATCAAGATGATTATGAAACTTTTTTAACTTTAAAAAAGAAATATAAATTAAAAAATGATTTAAATTTAAATGAATTAGATAGTAATGATATAAATAATGTACCAATGAATAAAATGGATGAAATTATATTAAAGCAATTAATATTAAAAAAATCAAAAGGAGGAATAAGAGATTTTCATAATGATAATTATTATTATAAATATAATTCAAATATTAATAATAATAATAATGATATTATAAATAAGAAAAATCAAAATGATTTAATTAATGAAAAAATAAATAATAATGATAAAAAGAATTTTTTTAATATTAATAATAAAAATAATAGTTTTTATCCTGAAAATAGAGTCAATTATTTAAGAAAAAAAGAATATTATTCTTCTATTCCAAATCAATTATATAAAAGTGATAATATAAATTTTGATTCAATTTTTCCTTTAAATATTGAAAATAAAAATGAAAAAAAAAAATATTCAATTGATAGTTATAGAAATACTTATTCAAATAGTTTATTTGAAACAAAAAGAACAACAAATATAACAACAAAAACTACTAATTTTAATCTTAAAAATGATGATGATGAAAGAAATAATTTAAGTTCTGAAAGAAATCAACTTTTAACTTCCGAAGAAAATATTAATAAAGAAATTATAAATGAAAATAATAAAGAAGAAATTAAAGTAAAAAAAAAGAAAAAAAATAGTACTTTAAATGATTTAATTAATGATAAAATAGATTTTGAGAAAAATGAAAGAACAAAAAGGAAAAAATCAAAAAAGAAAAACAGAAAAAAATTAAATGAAAATATATTAGACAATAATGAACAAAGTAATGAAAATAATATTAGTAATATTATAAATGATAAAAAAGAAATGAAATATATTCAAAATTCAGAAGATATTACTGATGAAGAATTTCATAATTTTGTTCAAAGAGAATCTTTAAAATTTGAAAATGAAAATGATAATGATAATGATAATGATAATGATAATATTAATACTAATTTAAATGAAATTCCATCTAATCAAATAAGTAAAAAAACCAGTTCAAAATTGAATAAAAAAAAAAAAAGTAAAAAAAGCAATTTATTTATGTTGAATGATAAATTAATTAAAGATGATAATAAAAATTTTATTAATAATGATTTGATAAATGAAAATAAAGAATTAAATGATAATATAAATATTAATAATAATAATAAAGACGAAAATAGAGACCAAAATGAAAATGAAAAAGAAATAAATTTGGAGCAAAAAGACATTCCGAATAAAAGTATTGATAAAAAGAATAGCAAAATAAATGTAAATGAAAGTGAACAAGGAGATAATGATAAAAAAGAAAACCAAAATGAAAATCTTGATAATGTTGATATTGAAGAGAATTATATAATAAATATTTGTAATAAAGAATATAAAATGGATAATAATTTGAATGAAGATCATCATGACAATGAAGAAGAAATTAAAACAGAAAATAATGATGCTGTAAACGAAATAATACCAATAAATGAAGTAATAAAAATAGAATCTGATCCTTTAGAAGGTAATAATAATTACGAAGAAAAAATAAAAATACAAAAACCACAAATACAATTATTAGTCACTGGTTCAAAGGTATATGAGCAATTAGTTTCTACTGAGATCACAGAAAACGAAGATATAAATGAAAGTGATAATAAAAATAATGACAATAATAACAATGAATTTAATCTTAATAATAATAAAAAAAATGATAACATTAATAAAACTGATAATAT
>JAEEGK010013684.1_pt1 | contig 18241 bp, 15 predicted proteins | sample 8958771 | NCBI WGS metagenome assembly JAEEGK01 (sample SAMN16246547, study PRJNA631951) | gut metagenome | biome: gut microbiome; feature: rumen; material: SC-attached | host: Bos | place: Iran: Karaj | collected 2018-10
AAGGGTAATCGTTCCAGATTATCAGCTTTCACTTGCAATCGGAAGAGCAGGACAGAACGCAAGACTTGCAGCAAGGCTTACAGGGTACAAGATCGATAGCAAGCCCGAGTCACAGGCTGACAGTAATGAGGAAGAAGAATATTACTACTATGAGGAGACATAAATGGCGACAGCTCAGAGAAAGATACCACTCCGGAAATGTACCGGATGCGGTGAAATGAAGAGCAAGAAAGAAATGCTAAGGGTTCTGCTTGATCCTGACGGACAGGTTCTGATAGATGATACCGGTAAAAAGAACGGACGCGGAGCTTACCTCTGTAAGAAACTCAGCTGTCTGGAAAAATCCATTAAGACAAGAGGACTTGAGAGATCGCTGAAAACGACGCTTCCCGAAGGACTTCTGGAAAAGTTAAGGAATGAATATGAATGGCTTTCAGAATAACAAAGATAAAAAGATATATTCGCTGCTGGGCATATGCCGTAAGGCCGGATGCATAAAAGCCGGAGAATTTCAGACAGAAAAAGCCGTAAAATCCGGGCTTGCGTTCCTGGTCATTGTTGCAGAGGATGCTTCTGAAAACACAAAGAAAAAGTTTAAAAACATGACGGACTTTTATGAAGTTCCCTACCGGGAGTTCGGAGTTAAGGATGAACTCGGAAAATGCGTGGGATGTGAATTCAGGGCGTCTCTTGCGGTAACCAACAGCGGACTTGCCGATAAGATAATTTCCGGTATCGGGCAATAAATACATTATAATTTATCAAAATAGATAATCATTGATTTTTTGGAGGAATTTAACAGGATGGCCAAAATGAGGATTTATGAACTGGCAAGAGAATTAGTAGAAAAAGGTCTGGCTAAGGATTCTAAGAACCTTAACGTAGATATCATCAATCTTCTTTCTAAAAACGGCATCGAGGGCAAGAGCCATTCGAGCGGTATAGAGGAAGAAGAGGCCAATATAATCAGAAAGCATTACATTGATCTGAAAAATAAAAATACCGGTGATGCTTCCGCAAAAAAGGCTGAAAAGAAAGAAGCAGCCGTAAAAAATAAGGAAACCGGGAAAAACGAAACACATCCTGTTAATCCGGAGGGTAAACAGGAAACAAAAGTTAAACAGGAGTCCCAGCCCGCAAAAGCAGAAGTAAAGGCTGAGGCTAAGTCTGAAACAAAGGCAGAAGCTAAGCCCGAAGCAAAGGCAGAAGCTAAGCCCGAAGCAAAGGCAGAAGCAAAGCCTGAAGCAAAGGCAGAAGCAAAACCCGAAGCAAAGGCAGAAGTTAAACCTGAGAAAGCTCCCGCTGTTGAAAAGAAGCAGGAGTATACCGAGAAAGCCCCGAAGGGTGATGCAGGACACAATAAGGACTCGAACCACTTCAAGCTTATCGGAAAGGACGGTAAAGAGATATTATACCGTATCGCCAAGGACGGCCGTCTTATCGGTATGGACGGAAAGGCTTTACCTCTTAAGAAGAATTCGGATGGCAAGATAGTTAGGCTTGACGGATCGCCTTTGCAGAAAAGACCTACAGGGCAGCCCGAAAAGAAGCCTCAGCAGGTAAGAGTACCCGAGAATCAGGAAGATAACAAAAAGAGTGTTAATGTACAGGAGCCTGCTGCAAAGCAGAGTGATGCATCCGCTGCTGTTTCAAACGAGCAGAAAGCTGTTGCTGAAGCACCCGAGAACAAAACTCAGAATGTTGAAAATTCCGGACCTCAGCCCAAGATTGTCGGCAATATCTTTGAAAGCCTTGCCGCAGCAAAGGATAAAGAGCAGGCAATGAAAGAAAAGCGTGCCGCCATGCAACAGCAGAGCAAAAACGACCGCAATCAGGACAGGCGCGGTGGTGAATCACGCAGGGATGACAGACAGGGCAGACCTGCAAGAGACGGACAGGGCAGACCTGACAGACCCGCAAGGGACGGACAGGGCTTTGGTCAGGACAGAAGACCTGCTGACGGTTCACACAGACCGTTCAGGGACAGACCCGGACAGGGTCAGGGCCAGGGTGGTCAGGGTTCTCAGATGCAGGGACGCAGACCTATGGACGGAAAACCCGGTCAGGGTGGAAAGCCTTTTGATAAGAGAAATTCCATGGGCCAGGGCTTTGGCGATAAAGACAAGGATGAGGATACAAGGAAGCAGTTCCCTTCAAAGCGTCCTTCAAAGCCCGGTGACGGACAGATAAAGAGTGAGCTCAGTGCACAGATCGGCAAGAATGACCGTGCAGGAAAGCTTAAGAATAAGGGTAAGGACAAGAAGGACAAGCGTGACTACGATGATGAAGTAGTATTAAAGAAGGATCCCAACAGAAAGGGAGCTTTCCAGAAGCCTGTTAAGGTTGTCGTAGAAGAGAAGGAAGATATCAAGGTTATTACTATCCCAGAGGTTATCACCATCAAGGAGCTTGCAGATAAGATGAAGCAGAATGCAGGCGCTATCGTAAAGAAGCTTTTCCTTGCAGGTAAGATGATAAACCAGAACTCGGAGATCAGTTTCGAAGAGGCTGAAGAGATCGCTCTTGATTATGAGATCATGTGCGAGAAGGAAGCCAAGGTTAATATCATTGAGGAGCTTTTAAAGGAGACCGAGGAAGATCCCGCAACCTTAAAGAAACGTCCTCCCGTTGTCTGTGTTATGGGTCACGTCGATCACGGTAAAACATCACTTCTTGATGCAATCCGTTCCACAAACGTTACCTCACGTGAGGCAGGCGGCATCACACAGCATATCGGTGCTTACATGGTTGAGATAAATGACAGGAAGATCACTTTCCTTGATACACCCGGTCATGAGGCATTTACTTCAATGCGTATGCGCGGTGCTAAATCTACGGATATTGCAATCCTCGTTGTAGCTGCCGATGACGGCGTTATGCCCCAGACGGTTGAAGCTATCAACCACGCAAAGGCAGCAAATGTTTCTATTATCGTTGCAGTCAACAAGATAGACAAGCCCGGCGCAAACGTTGAAAGAGTTAAGCAAGAGCTTACCGAGTACGGTCTTGTGGCAGAGGACTGGGGCGGAGATACGGTATTTGTTCCTGTTTCCGCAAAGACTCACGAGGGTATCGAGAACCTGCTTGAAATGGTACTTCTTACTGCTGACGTTCTTGAGCTTCAGGCTAATCCCAACAGAAAGGCACGTGGTATCGTTATCGAGGCTGAGCGTGACAGAGGTAAGGGATGTATCGCTACAGTACTTGTTCAGAAGGGTACTCTTAATGTGGGTGATTATGTTGCAATCGGAGCAGCTCACGGACGTATCAGAGCCATGATCGATGATAAGGGCAACCGTGTTAAGACTGCTACACCTTCGACACCTGTTGAGATCCAGGGTCTTGATGAGGTTCCGAACGCAGGCGAGATCATGATGGCCGTTGCAGACGAGAAGGAAGCAAGGAACATCGCAGAAGCATTTATCGCTCAGAGCAAGGAACAGAAGATTTCCGAGACTAAAGCCAGACTGTCACTGGATGGACTGTTCTCACAGATTGAAGCAGGTAATGTCAAAGAGCTTAACCTTATCATCAAGGCAGACGTTATGGGCTCTGTTGAAGCCGTTAAGCAGAGTCTTGTCAAGCTCAGTAACGAAGAGGTTGTTGTCAGAGTCATCCACGGCGGTGTAGGTAACATCAACGAGTCTGACGTTAACCTTGCAGGTGCTTCAAATGCCATCATTATCGGTTTCAACGTTAAGCCCGACAACACGGCAAAAGACATTGCAGAGCACGAGGGCGTTGAGATCAAGCTTTACAAGGTTATTTACAATGCAATTGACGATATAGAAGCAGCTATGAAGGGTATGCTTAAGCCCGTATATGAGGAGAAGGTCATCGCTCATGCAGAGGTTCGCCAGCTCTTCAAGGCAAGTCAGGTCGGAATCATTGCAGGTTCATTCGTTCTCGACGGAAAGATCGAGAGAGGCTGCAGCGCGCGTATCACAAGAGAAGGTACCCAGATCTACGACGGTCCACTGACATCGCTTAAGAGATTCAAGGACGATGTCAAGGAAGTTGCCGCAGGCTACGAGTGCGGTCTTGTATTTGAGAAGTTCAGCGACCTTGCCGAGCTTGACCAGATTGAGTTCTACAAGATGGTAGAAGTACCCAGAAGCTGATCTTATAATTCAATGTCATTCTGAACGAAGTGAAGAATCTTTGTTAAAAAAGATCCTTCGCTGGCGCTCAGGATGACAAAGAAGCGCTCAGGATGACTAAGAAGAAAGAATGTGAATAAATGAGAAAAAACAGTATTAAAAACATAAGGATCAACCAGGAGGTTCAGAAGGAACTGAGTAACCTCATAAGACAGGAAGTCAAGGATCCCCGTATTTCTCCTATGACTACCGTTGTTAATGTGGAGGTTGCTCCGGATCTTAAGACCGCCAAGGTTTATATCAGCGTGCTCGGTGACGAACAGGCACAGAAGGATACATTAAAGGGCTTAAAGAGCGCGGCTCCTTTCCTTAGGAGTCAGCTCGCCCACAATATGAATATGCGCAATACTCCCGAGCTGCATTTCATCGGAGATCAGTCCATAGAATACGGCGTTAACATGTCGCATCTTATCGATGAGATAACTGCGGATCTTCATGATGAAGACGAAAACGAAGAGGACTCGAAAGAATCCTAAGTTTAAGGTTTAAAGAAGAGGTAGAAAGATTTGGATCTTTTAGAATTTTGGAAGGATATTGAAAATGCCGAAACAATCGGTATAACCGGACATACACGTCCCGACGGCGACTGTGTCGGATCTTGTCTCGGTATGTATTCTTATATATTAAACCGTTATAATAAAAAAGCGGATGTTTTTCTTGAAGAAATGCTTTCAAAGTTCAGTTTTCTTAAGGGAAGCGAGGATGTCATCACGGACTATCCCGACAGAGACAGCTATGATGTTTTCATTGCAATAGACAGCGGAGACCTTGAAAGGACAGGTAAGGCGCAGAAGTATTTTACGGCAGCCAAAAAGACATATTGTTTTGATCACCATGGTACAAATACCGGATATGCGGATCAAAACATGATCGTTCCTTCTGCCGCTGCGGCCGCTGAGCTCCTGACTTATATTTTCGACGAGGATTATATCGATCTTGATACCGCAAATGCTTTATATGTTGGCTTTGTACATGATACCGGTGTTTTCAAGCATTCAAACACCACCAGAAAGACAATGGAAATTGCCGGTATGCTTCTTGATAAAGGCGTTCAGCCTTCAAAGATCATAGACGGTACTTTCTATGAAAAGACCTATATCCAGAATCAGGTTCTCGGAAGGTGCCTGATGGAGAGCATTCTGCTTATGGAAGGTAAGGTTATCATTTCATATATAAGTGCCGATGTACAGAAGCTTTACGGTATTACAAGCTCCGATATGTCCGGGATCATCGATCAGCTTCGCATAACCAAGGGAGTCGAAGTCGCAATACTCTTAAAGGAATCGAAGAAGAGAGAATGGTTCATAAGCATGCGTTCAAACAATATTGTTGATGTCAGCAAGATATGTGTTATGTTTGGCGGCGGCGGACATTTGAGAGCAGCCGGCTGTACGATGTACGGTTCGGTACATGACTGTGTAAATTCGCTAACAAAGGAAATAGAAAAACAGCTTAAGTAATTTTAAGGGGACGTGATCGTCCCCTCTTATTCTATACGTAAGAATGCATTTACTGCTTTTCTTATTTGTAAAAAAAATTGTAACATAATGATCGGAGTAGTTAAAAATGGACGGGATTTTAAACGTATATAAAGAGAAGGGTTATACATCTCATGATGTAGTGGCCCGTGTCCGTGGGATAACCGGTGAGAGACATATAGGACATACCGGAACACTCGATCCCGCAGCTGCGGGAGTTTTACCGGTATGCCTCGGCACTGCCACAAAGGCCTGTGAGCTTCTTACCGATAAAGGAAAATGCTATGAAACGGTTCTTGTTCTCGGGATTGAAACGGATACTGAAGATACAACAGGCAGGATCATATCCTGCGGGGATGTATCCGGTATAACCGACGAAATGATAAGGGACGCAGTTAATGAATTTTGCGGAGAGATTCTTCAGATCCCGCCCATGTTTTCGGCTACAAGGATAAACGGTCAGCGAGCTTATGCACTTGCACGTCAGGGTATAAGCATTGAGCGAGAAGCCAAAAGAGTCAGGATCAACGAGATAAGCATCGTTTCAGAAATACAGAGAGGCACAGTGGGAGATAAGGATTCTTTCCGCGTTTTTGAAGATTCCATGCTCTCAAAATATCCCGAGGATGCGGAATACGAAGAGGGCAGATGGAGATGGGAGAATAATTCCGTAAACAGCGAGGAATTCCTTAAGACAAATATCATAAGGCTGGCCTTAAGAGTAGACTGTGAAAAGGGAACATATATAAGGACAATATGTGCGGATCTCGGTAAGAAACTTGGCTGCGGCGGCTGTATGGAAAGATTACTCAGAACCCGTTCGGGTGAATTCGGTATAGAGGAAAGCCATTCCTTAGCCGAGCTTGAAACTATTTTTAAGGACCTTGACAAGAAAAACTTTGAAAATACTCCCGAAGAAGCAAAAAAGAGTATCGAAAAAGTCCTGGTTCAGGCTGACAGATGCTTTACGGAGTATCCTGCATTGCATTGTAAGGAAAAATATGATAGTATATTGTTGAACGGAAATCTGATGTGGATGAGGCATTTTAAGGAGTATATTGAAACGCCGGATCCGGTAAACAGGGTTTATGACAGTAAAAACCGGTTCAGGGCCGTTTACGAATGGGATGCCAAAAGAAAACTTTACAAGCCTGTAAAGGTATTTATAAGCAACCCCTGATTTAAAGGTTAGATTTATGGAGATAATAAAAGGAAAAGACTTCAGCTTACAAGATACCTGCGTTACCATAGGGAAATTTGACGGAGTTCATATCGGTCACAGGAAGATACTGGACAAAATGAAGGAAATATGTGTGAGAGAAGGACTAAAATCCGTTGTGATCACCTTTGATTACAGCTATTTTAACACCGACTCTGCAGGAAGGCTTAATACTTACAAACAAAAGACTGATATTCTTGAGAACACCGGTATCGATATAATGATAGACTATCCGTTTGACGATGAAACGAGAAATTTAAGCGCTGCCGATTTCATCAGGCTTGTACTCGTTAACCGTCTCGGCGTCAAGGCCGTCATAGTAGGCGAGAATTTCAGGTTCGGCAGGGGTGCCGAGGGAAATACGGGAACACTGGATCGTTACGGCAGGATGTACGGCTTTGAAACGGTGATCGTCCCGAGCGTATGCTATGACGGTGAGGCAGTGAGCAGTACAAGGATACGTGAGGAAATCGCCCGCGGGAACAGAGATAAAGCCGATGATATGCTTGGTTTCTGAGCAAGTGTCATTCTTAGTAAGTATGATTCTTAGTAAGTGTCATTCTGAGCGCAGCGAAGAATCTTTTAAGGGGATTTTTAGACAAGATTTAACATTGAAAATGCATGGGATTTATTGTATAATCAAGGTAGTGCAGTCGCAAAATCATAAGTAATTTTCAGGCTTTTTAAATTTATGTACATAACAGCCGGCGAGTGCTGTAAAAATATTATACATGGAGGTTTACTAATGAAGTACGGTTATTTTGACCTTGAAAACAAGGAGTATGTCATCACAAGACCCGATACTCCCGCACCCTGGTGTAATTATCTCGGTTCACCCGCTTACGGTGCGATCATTTCCAATAATGCGGGCGGATACAGCTTTGTAAAGAGCGGAGCCAACGGCAGGATCACAAGATATCGTTTTAATTCACAGATGGCACTTCCCGGAAGATATATCTATATAAGGGATGCAGAGAGCAAGGATTACTGGTCGGCATCATGGCAGCCGGTAGGAAAGCCCCTTAATGAATACAAGAATACCGTAAGGCACGGTACGGGCTATACCATAATCACTTCCGAGTATTCAAAGATTGAATCTGAGGTTACATATTATGTTCCGAAGGATGCGGAATATGAGGTATGGTCAGCAAATATCAAAAATAATTCTGATACATCAAGAAAGCTCAATGTTTTCGGATTTGTAGAATTTACAAATGAGGACAATTATGAGCAGGACGGCGTAAATCTCCAGTATACACTCTTTATATCAAGAACCGAGCTTTTGGGAAGAAAGCTTGTTCAGCATATAAATGAACTTATCGGAAGAGATGAGAACGGAGCAAACGGTCACGAGCGTTTCCTGGGACTTGCAAACCAGCCCATAACCGCTGCTGACGGCTCACTTGAGAAATTCATCGGTCCCTACAGGACTTTCTCGAATCCTATCGCTGTTGAGAACGGCGCATGCGACGGCTCAATGAACTACAACAGCAATTCATGCGGTGCTATCCAAAGTGACGTTACACTTGCTCCTGGTGAGACAAAGCAGTTCATTTTCGTTCTCGGAAAGAAGAAGCCTTTAGAGGCAGATGCCATACTTGACAGATATACAGACGGAAGCGTAGTAGAGAAGGAAGTTTCGGAGCTTAAGGAATACTGGCATAAGAAGCTTGACAACTTCTCGGTAAAAACTCCTTCCGAAGAGTTCAACAATATGATCAACGTTTGGAACGCTTATCAGTGCTTCATTACCTTTACATGGTCAAGAGCAGCTTCACTTATTTACTGCGGACTTCGTAACGGTTACGGATACCGTGATACCGTACAGGATATTCAGGGTATCATCCACCTCGATCCGGAGATGGCATGCGATAAGATACGTTTCATGCTTTCGGCACAGGTTGATAACGGCGGCGGACTTCCTCTGGTTAAGTTTACTCATAATGCAGGTCACGAGAATACTCCTGACGATCCCGAATATGTACGTGAGACCGGACATCCTTCATACCGTGCAGATGATGCTTTATGGCTTTTCCCTACAGTTTACAAGTATGTAGGAGAGACAGGAAACAAGGCATTCTATGACGAAGTTATCGTTTACGCAAACGGCGGCGAGGCTTCGGTTTACGATCACTTAAAGAAAGCTATCGAGTTCTCGATGAACAGGCTCGGAAGCCATGATATGCCCGCAGGACTTCATGCCGACTGGAACGACTGCTTAAGACTCGGTGCAAAGGGTGAATCTACATTCGTTGCATTCCAGCTTTATTATGCTATGAACATGATGGAAGAGGTTGCTGCGCTTCGCGGTGATACAGAATACATTTCATACATAAAGGATGTAAGGGCTAAGCTTGCTGCATCCCTTGAAAAGTGCTGGGATGAGGACCGTTTTATCCGCGGTATCCGCGAGAACGGCATTATCGTTGGTGCAAAGAAGGATCCCGAAGCAAATATGTGGCTTAATCCTCAGAGCTGGTCAGTTATTTCGAAATTTGCCTCAAAAGAGCAGGGTAATACAGCCATGAACAAGGTGGAAGAGATACTTAATACTCCTTACGGCGTTAAGATCATGGAGCCTCCTTACAGGTTCCACTGGTTTGATGATGCTCTGATGAAGGTATTCAATCCCGATACAAAGGAAAACGGCGGTATCTTCTCACAGTCACAGGGCTGGGCAATACTTGCGGAGGCACTGCTCGGAAACGGTAACAGGGCATTCAGATACTTCCTTGAAAGCTCACCAGCATCCATGAATGACAAGGCAGAGATCCGTGTCATCGAGCCTTACGTACACGGACAGTTTACAGAGTCAAAGGCATCGCCTTTTGAAGGAAGGTCCCATGTTCATTGGCTTACCGGAACAGCTTCTACAGTAATGGTTGGCTGCGTTGAAGGCATCCTCGGTATGAGACCCGATGCGGAAGGCCTTATCATCGATCCCGCGATTCCTTCGGAATGGAACGGATTTACCGTTGAGAAGAATTTCAGAGGCTCACATCTTTCAATGAAGTTTGAGAATCCCGATCATGTTCAGAGCGGTGTTAAGGAAGTATTCTTAAACGGCGAAAAGCTTGCCGGCAACAGGATTGACGGTGCGCTTCTCAAGGAAAACAACGAGATCAGGGTTGTTTTGGGATAAAACGATAATATTTTGATTTCTCCCACCTTTACTGTTAAAAGGTGGGGGATATTTTCATTTTTTACAATATTAAATAAAAGTCATTCTGAGCAAAGCGAAGAATCTTATAGGCTTAAATAAGATCCTTCGCTGACGCTCAGGATGACATACAAATATCAGGATGACATACAAATATCAGGATGACATACAATAGAAGAGTAACTCTCTAAAAGTTTAAATTAAAGAGTGTTGCAAATAAACGGAGGTAATATGGATATTCAGGTTAACGGTACAGAGAAAAAATTCTGTTCAAATCCGATAATCAAGTCGATTTATACCGCAGATCCCGCACCTATGGTTTACGGGGATACGCTGTATCTTTACACGACACATGATGAGGATAAGCTCATCAACGATTTTTATACAATGTTTGACTGGAGATGTTTTTCCACAAAGGATATGGTCAACTGGACCGATCACGGCGTAATTTTTTCGCTAAACGACATAGAATGGGCAGATGACAGAGCCTGGGCACCCCAGTGTATCGAAAGGAACGGCAAATTCTACCTTTATTGTCCGGTACATAAAAAGGACGGCGGAATGGCCATAGCCGTAGGTATTTCGGACAGTCCCACAGGTCCTTTCAAGGATCTCGGATATCCGCTTGTTGATGAAGGCGACTGGAACGATATCGATCCCACGGTTTTCATCGACGACGACGGACAGGCATATCTTTATTTCGGTAATCCCGAGCTTCGTTACGTGCTTTTAAATGAAGACATGATCTCGTATAATACAGAGATCGGCGTAGGACGCATTCCCATGACCGAGGAAGCCTTTGCAAAGGGAAGCCACAATACGGGCACATCTTACGGCGAAGGTCCCTGGTTCTATAAGCGTAACGGACTCTATTATATGGTCTATGCGGCATTCCGTGAAGGTTCAAAGGATGAATCGTTCGGTTATTCGATTTCCGAATCGCCTTTGGGACCCTGGAAATACGGCGGAGTTCTTATGACCGAAGAAGGCGGTGTGTTTACAAATCATCCCGGCATATGCGATTTCAAAGGCCATTCGTTGCTTTTTTATCATACGGGTGAACTTCCGGGCGGCAGCCTTTTCCACAGAAGCGTTTGTGTAACAGAGTTTAAGTACAATGCCGACGGTTCGATAGATACAATACCCAAGAGCAAAGGCATGTACGAAATATGAGATTGAAGTAAGGTATTATTTCGCTAAATCACGGTTTAACGAAATAATATGCATGTTTTCCATAAGAAGGAGGGGAAAAGCCTATGCCGGCAAAAAAACTGACCGAATCACCGTTTATCAAATATAATATAACGGATGTACCGGGTTTTGAAAAATTCAACGAAAAAAACCTTCCTGTTGTGATCGATGCGCTTAAGGCCATCCATATCAATCTGACCGTGACCGATAATGAGCTGTCCTTATTTATTCCCGCATCATATTACAACGAATATCATAACCGTAATGCAGGCCGTCATAAGAAAATCATGTCTAAAAACGGTGAATACCAGACCTATGATATTTACGGCCGTAAGAAAGAATTTTTTGCCGGTGAAAAACTCATGTATTCCGATATGGTACCGTTAATGCTTCGTCTGTCAGATGCAACCATCATCAAACGGTTAAACATACCCAGGGCTACATATTACAGGCATAAAAAGATGCTCATGGCAAGCAGCTACTACCAAAATATAGAAAAAGACAAACTCACAAAGGAGTTTGCCTTATCTGACGAAGCTGCGGCATATTTTAAATCCGTCGAAGGTGATCTTAATTTCTGATCATTTCGTTAAACGATTAATAATTAGCCTATATCTGTCATGTTCTGCAAAGTGTTATGGTTTTAAGGATGTTTTCAAATTCCTTCTGATGAAGCGACTTGGTTTCCGTTTCTGTTTCATCCTCAGTCTGCTCATCATTTTCAGAATTTTCACCTGTCTGTGTATCATCGGATGTTGCTGTACTGATATCCTCAAAACGGATAACTACGAAGGACTTTTTTGCTTCAATGATATAATAATGTTCTACCAGATTTCCCATGCCGGCATAATTGTAACCGATGTCCGCACGATATGCAAGAATATCATTGTTTTTACCTATGGTTACACTTTCTTTTGCAAGAAGCTTTATGTCTGACACGGGATTATAAACAGGCTCACCGCCTTCTTCCTCCGGAGGCATATCTTCGTAGCCGTCCAGATTAAAGTACCAGTCAACAAACTCCTTTATGGTCTCTCCTTCAGTATCCCAGTCCCAGATCTCAAATGAGCTTTTATTATCAAGCGAGAAAAGCATTATATCATTACCCTGCTTGCATTCATCCGACCAGCCTACGGGATAATCAAATTCTATATGATTCCTGTATTTATAATGCTTGGTCTTTTCTCCGACATATTTTTCGTATTCAACATCAAATGTATCATATCTTGAAAGATTGGAAACTCCGAATGTAAATACGGGACAGCTGTCAGCCTCACTGTATCCCAGATAAAAGCCGTAGAATTTGCATGTCTCTCCCTTTTCGGGAGCCTTCTTGTAAGGCATGAGCAGGTTCAGTACGCTCTTTATACGGACTATTCTGTTATTGTCGTTATTTACCATATCTGTAAAATACTTAATCTGATAAGGAACGATATCGACAACGATAACCTTTCCCCATTTTGTCATTACCTCATATCCTCTGGGAGTCTTGGGATCTGTATCAAATGTGGAAATGTTTTTGCAGTGCTCGTTTAAATCCATATAATCGGTTATTGAATCAAGTTCTTCCATAATGGTTCCGTTAAAGCAGAACGGAATACCGTTTAACTCTTCGGGTTCCGGATAAAATGTGGTGTCCGATAACTCCTGTGCAGCATAATAATACATAGAAACCGAAGTTGTTTCCTGAGGAACTACGGGCAGATCCTCTGAATCAAGATCTCCCAGCTTTACGTCCTGCTTTCCGAAATCATCCTTATTATCGGAGTTGTTCTCATCGGTGTTACTGTTGTTATTATCGTTTTTGTTATCGTTATTGTTATTGTTTGTATCTGTTGCACCCTGTGTTACCGGTACACCCGAAGGATTCTGTTCCGAATCGCTTTTTCCGCACCCTGTTAAAGCAAACGATAACACAAGTACAAATACAAGGATTATTCTTGAAAATTTACGCATAAACCCTCTCCTTTATTTGTTTTTTACCCCTTTACAACAACCTCTTCTTTTTCCTCAGTTTCGGTTTTCTGTTCAGTGGTTTCTGTTTTCTGTTCGGTGGTTTCTGTTTTCTGTTCAGTTGTTTCTACAGTTTCCTGCTTCTCACTTTTAGCTTCGAGCTCGTCCTTGTGTAATTCCTTATACTGCTCGGCGGTTATACATTTGTTGTAAAGAACACCGTCCTCAAGCTTTACCCCACGGGCATTAAACATTTCGCTTACGGAACATACCTGATAACCCTGTTCGATAAGCCACGGGATAACTGTCTTAGCCGCTTCACAGGAAGTCTTGTGGATGTCATGCATAAGGATTATATATCCGTCATGGGCTTCCTTTTTAAGGTTAGCCATGATCTGCTCCGTTGGATTTGAAGATTTTGTTACAGCCCAATCTTGTGTATCAACCGTCCAGTTAATAAGAGCCGTGCCTGCATTTGCTTTTACAGTTTCGTTACATGCGCCGTAAGGAGGTCTTAAAAGTATTCTCTGGTCGTTACCGATAACTTCCCTGATCTTTTCGGCGTTTCCGTTTACTTCCGCACGGATGCCCTCTGCTGAAAGACTTGTAAGTGAAGGATGCTTCATCGTATGGTTCGCGATCTCACAGCCATAAGTATACATATCACGGATCGTATCCGCATAAACCGAAATTCCGTTTGAAACACAGTTATTGTTACACATAAAGAATGTAGCTGTTACACCGTAATACTTAAGTGTTTCAAGGAGACCCGGAGTATTTGCATTGGGTCCGTCGTCAAATGTAAGGGCGATGATCGGCTTGGTAGGGTCTATCACTCTCTGAGTAACATCAGGTGCCGCAACCGTTACGTTGCAGGTATACTTTTTGCCTGTAGCCTTAACCTCGGCAGTGATCGTACATTCACCTCTGAAAACAGCAAGTACCCAACCTTTTCTTGAAACCTTGGCAACATACTTGTTGCTGGTGGACCAAGTGATATCTCCCACTTCGTATTTAAGGTTTTTAAGCTTCAGCTTTTTCCAGTCACCGGCATTCATGGTCATTTTCTTGTGATTGATCTTAACCTTTGCCTTAGCTTCAACTTCATTCTGCTTTAAAACAGATACAAAACCGACAGTCAATACAAAAACCATCATCAGGCATATCGCCTTTTTTAAAATACTCTTCATCTTTCCTCCCTAAAACATTCAGGACACAAAAACTGCTCTTATGTCCTTCATCATATACAGTGAACCTGTTATTACTATGGGATAATCTTTAAGATTACCCTTATTTACAATTTCCAGTGCCCTCTTTACCGCATTTGCGGGTTCCTTGCAAACTTCCGTCGGTATATTTTCTTTAAAATATCCGGTTATCAAATCCGCATCAAGTTTTCTGTCATTTTCCGGTTCTGTTCCTATTACATAGGAAGCAAAGGGCTTTAACATATTAAAAGCGGTCAGCCAGTCTTTATCGGCCATGATCCCGATTACAAATACCGCCTTTTTTATACCATATTCTTTCAGTGACTCACACAGAGCCGAAATGCATTGCGGATTATGACCTCCGTCAGCTATAACAGCCGGAGCTTTTTTTAAAACCTCGAATCTTCCGGGCCATACAACAGACTTTAGACCTTTTTTTATGTCCTCATCCGAAATCTTAAAGCTTTTTTCTTTAAGGATTTCAATGCAGCTCAAGACCAGAGACGCATTACGTTTCTGAAACGATCCCTTTAAAGCCAATTCGGAAAATTCTTTATCGGTAAAGATCCCTTTTGTTTTGGGATCGTCAGCTATCAAAAGAGATGCATCTTTTCTTTTACACTCTTTCCTGATGACCTCAAGAGCCTCAGTATCGGAAGGATATGCAGCCACACTGCCGTTTCTGCATATTATCCCGCATTTTTGAAATGCTATATCCTTTAAGGTATTACCCAAGAGCCTAACATGATCGAGACCTATGTTTGTGATCACATCAAGCAGAGTGTTTTTAAAAACATTCGTCGCGTCGGTAAGTCCTCCGAGCCCGCATTCGACAATGGCAAGGTCGCAGCCCTTGCGGCTGAAATACTCCATTGCCATTGCAAAAGAAAACTCAAACTCCGTCGGTCTTCTTTTTAGGCTTTTCCCGCCCGATATTTCTCTCTCAATAGCATTCTTTACGATACCGGCAATAAGGGAATACTCATCATCGGAAGCATTTGTCCCGTTTACGCATAAGTATTCGTTCCTTTTTTCAAGAAAAGGCGAATTAAAAATGCCTACAGTATACCCCGCACATTTTAAAATATGCATGAGCATCCTTGATACGGATCCCTTTCCGTTTGTTCCGGCAACATGGATCACTCCGAAGCTTTTTTCGGGTGATCTTAAGATTTTAAGCAATTGCTTTATACAGTCAATATCGTAAACACTGCCCGAAGTACAGACATTTTCGATATAATCCTGTGTTCCTTGATATGTCATAAGCGTTAAAAAAAGCCTGTCTACCAGACAGGCTTTTAAAATTATTTTCTAAGACCGAGCTTCTCGATAAGAGCACGATATTCTGTAATGTCTGTCTTTTTGAGGTATTCAAGTAAACCACGTCTCTGACCTACCATCATGAGAAGACCACGTCTGGAATGATGATCCTTCTTGTGAATCTTTAAGTGCTCTGTTAATTCGTTGATCCTGGCTGTAAGTATTGCAACCTGAACCTGTGTTGAACCTGTGTCGTTCGGTGTCTTTCCGAACTCAGCAATGATTGCTGCTTTCTTTTCCTTTGTAATCATAATTTCCTCCAAAATTAATATTATTTGACGACTCATGCAGTTGCATTAACTAAGTAACAGGCCGGAGATGCCGTGAAACTGAGTTAGAGTCCTTATAAAACAATGGTATTATAGACTAAACAAGCCGTATTGTCAAGTTTTTTCTATAAAAACTATGCCTTTACCCCTAAAAATGCTTATCCTAAAGGAACAAACGGAGTAGGTGTAGGCTCTTCCGTGGGCTCCGGAGTAGGATTATCGGGCTCTTCCGTAGGAGTAGGCTCAGCGGTAGGCTCAGGAGTAGGATTATCCGGAGTATCCGTAGGCGTATCGGTAGGAGCGTTGGGATCCGGTGTAGGCTCGGGAGAAACATATCCTTCGGGAGGAGTTAACTCTCCTGTCTTCTTATCTACCTTGAATACGGTAACGCCGTCTTCTGCAAGACATCCGACACGAACCTTCTTTGTGATCATGTAATAATCACTTGAATAAGCATGCTCGCGTTTAACTTCTTTTCCGTCCTTATCGTAATAAACCTTGTAAGCCGATGCGGTGATCCTGTCGTGACCGTTCCTGTCAGTCTCCTTCTTCCCGATAGGAAGTGTGGGATCGGCAATATATTCGGTAGTATATGCGGTACGTGAATTGGTCTCTCCGACAAACTTTATTGTCTGCTCGTCGGGAAGCGGACGTCCGTAAATCTCGACGGTAACCTTCTGGCTGCCGTAATATGCATGGAAAGCTATGGGATAATCAGAATTGTTTGTAAACTTGAAATCCTTTGTACCCCATGAAACCGTAGCATCGGTGCCGATCGGAACGTAATCGCTGGGCCATGAATGCTCGCATCTTACATCAACCTGGAGATCTGCCTTAACTACGCTGTGGAATATCATGGCGTTTGCCTGGCCGATACCTCCTCCGTATTCCATACGGAGAGCTCCGTCGTAAATTCCGGGTGCCTGAAGGAAACCTGCTTCCTTTGTACGTTCACCGATATAATCGTTGAAGCTCCACTTTTCACCGGGCTGAAGAACAAGTCCGTCAAGCTTCTTGCAGACGATATCAATGTTTGTGTTACGGTTATAACTGTCAGTTGTAGTCGATGTTGTCGATGAAACCTTGCAGAGATAAGACCTTAAGAACTCAGAGGTCTGGGTAGGCTCCTTGATCTCGGCTTCAACCTGGATTATCCTCTTGTTTTCATTGTTCTTGAGCGCCTTGATAACATCATCGGCAGTTTTATCAACATCTATAACATAACCTGTCTGGGAATCTTCGATAATAAATTCAAGCTTTTCAGTATCAAAGCCTGTGATCACGGGCTCTACGGGCTCCCTGTTGTAAGAATCGAGAGCTTTATGCACAAGAGTCCTGATCTTATCCTCGGGAAGCTCCGAAGAGATTGTAAAGCTTACAGGGTTGCTCTTTAAGTCCTGTATCTGGTTATAACAGTCGGCAAGTCCTGCATTTCCCTCTTTGTCAGAAACTCTTCCGATGTTGTAAGCCTGTTCGAGAATATCATCAATATTGCTTGAAAGCACAACTCCCTTTGTCTTAAGAGGTACAAGTTCCTCTCCGAGCTGGAAATTGATACTGATCTCTTTGTTACTGTCTGCATTGTCGCCCGAAGGAGCAAGTAGGCTCTTTACCTCCTCCTTTGTCTTTCCTGCAACATCGATGCCTTCAATTGTTATGCCGTTGCAGAATGTCTCGGACTTCTGAACTTCCTGAAGAACCTTCTGCATCTCATCGGTGATCACAACTTCATCTTTCTTGTTTTTATCATCGTCGGAAATCTTTGTATCCGGATCATTGTTATTATCGCCCGGATTCTTTACTTCCTCCTGACCCTTTACCGGTTCAAGTGCACCGCCACCGTTATCTCCGCCGGCGAACAGGGACATTACTACGAAGCCCAATGCGATACATCCGACAAAGATTGCGATAACCCCCAGTATAAAAAGTCTCTTGTTACCTGATTCTTTCTTCTTGTTCATAACTTTTTCCCTTTATATAGTCCATGTTTTAACATATTTAATGAAAATTCAAGAAATATTCAGAAATCTCCCTCCCGATTTTTTCCCAATATCGTTTATACACTACTACATTTTACAAAAAATTTCAAGTATAAAAATGTGAAATCTAATGAAATTATTTTCCGTCCTCTTCTACCCTCGTCAATGTTACCTTAAGGTCAAAGTCACCTCGAAAACGCCTTCAGCGTTTCCTCGGTAACAAAACGATGCTCCGCATCTTCTGTTTTGTTATACAAACAGGTCGACAAACGTATATGTCCTGCAGTCGACAAGGCCTCTGTTT
>JAEEGK010013686.1_pt1 | contig 18240 bp, 10 predicted proteins | sample 8958771 | NCBI WGS metagenome assembly JAEEGK01 (sample SAMN16246547, study PRJNA631951) | gut metagenome | biome: gut microbiome; feature: rumen; material: SC-attached | host: Bos | place: Iran: Karaj | collected 2018-10
TATGTGAAGCCTTTGGAGGCCGCATACTGCTTGACCATATCGTTCACGGCTATGATGTGCGCGCCCTTGGTCTTGGGGTTGCTCAGCTTGGAGTACTCGTGGTTGCAAGGAGTGATGGAACAAAGCACGACGTGCATATCCGCAGCCTCGGCCTGCTCCGCCATATTCTTGATATTGTTAAGTATCTCCACCTTGGAATAGCCCTGGGCCAGGTCGTTGGTGCCGGCCATTATGACTACGCACTGAGGATCGAGGGCGATGACATCCTTCTTGTAACGGGCCAGCATCTGGGAAGTATTCTGCCCGCTGATTCCCTTGTCGAGGTAATTGTTGCGGCTGAAGAAATCCGGATGCCAGGTGACCTTGACATTGTTGCCCTTGTCCTCGAGCCAGGAAGGCAGGGGGCTGAGAGGGATGACTATCTTGTCTTTGGATATCTCCCGGGGATTGGTCCCCCACTGCCAGGTGATGCTGTCGCCCATGAAGATGGCTATAGGGCCGGTGTGGGCCGTAGCGAAGCTTACTTCTTGCGAAGAAGTCTGGTTCATGGACAGGGTGAAATTCGCCAGCTTCAGGGACTTGTCTGCAGGGAACATCCAGCAGGCGCGGGTGTCCTTCAGCATCAGGGCATCGTATTCCTCCTGCCCGAGGGCGCGGATGTCGGTATAGCCCTGGGTGTAGGATGAGGGCTGGCTGCCGGCGTTGTCCCAGGTGGCGCACCAGTACTTCAGTTCCGAAGGGGTGTCGGTCTCGAGTTCGAAGCGGTAGCGCATATGGTCGGTGGCGATGTAGAGCTTGGAAACGCTCCACACGCCCGCACCTTCATAGACGGCCTCGATGGGAGGCTTGACGCCCGCCTTGGGATTATCTACCCCGCCCTCGGTGACTACGAGGGATACTTTCTTGATAAGCACCAGGCTCCAGCTCTTGTCGGCCTTCACGCGGAGGCGGCAGATGCCTTCTTTAAGAGGGTTTACCTGGATGGAAAGGAATTCCTTGCCATCGTTCTGGGAAACTTTGACTTTACCGTTATTGAAACGGGCATAGATGTCCCATACACCCTTCGAAACGGGGGTCATGGGCTGGGCGGCAGCGAATTCAATGCCATCGCCGCTCACCTCCAACCCCGACGGAATCGGGGTCGGGTCGGGTGAATTCTTCCCACAGGAGAGAAGACAGGCGGCGATGAGAGCGAATACGGAAAACTTGAGTACTGGTCTCATCGTATTTCAATTATTTCTTGAGCACAGGAGTATCTCCGCTGAAATCCCAGACGGAAGAATCCCAGCCAAGGGTAGTGGAGGCGAGCTGGGAAAGGGTCTTTCCGGCCTCGACCTTGCCGTGGTAGGCAAACTGGGGCCATCCGTCCTGACCGCTGGCAGCTGCGGTAGCCTTGGAAGGCGTGCCGTCCTGCTTGATCAGCGGGCTGCTGGGGCTAACGTCGGGATGGGAATAACTTGCGTCCGGCACCCAGAAGGCGGTTATAGCCATGGCAGGGTTGCGGTAGCAGTTTGTGATGGTGGAAAGAGGATAAGTCACTGCGCTGAAGGCGGCGCTGCTCCAGTTATCGGCACCACAAACCCCGGCTTTAAGTTCGCTGCCCCAAGCGGCGCAGCCGATAGCCTTGAAGACGGTGCTGGACTGGAATCCTATGAAACCGCCGGCCCCGAAGGAACTGGAGTTCACCTTTCCGCTGCTGTAGCAGTTAGTGATGTTCACTGCCTCGGGCTGGCCGTCGATCAGGCCGGCGAAGCCGCCCATATAGGCGAGGGAGCTTACATTGCCGGTGCAGTAGCAGTTCTCTATGGTGGCGGAAACCGCGCTTGCCTGGACAAGGCCCACGAAGCCGCCGTTGTTGCGGTGGGTGCCGATAACATCTCCCGTAGAGAAGCAACGCTCTATCTTTCCGCCCTTGAAAGTACCCACGAAGCCGCCTATGGAACGGCCCTGGAGGGTAATTTCGACCTTGGTGGAAGCCGAGCATCCGCTGGCATTGGCCCTCTCCAGGTGGCCGATGAGACCGCCGACGGAGACCTCTTTACTGTAAGCCTCGGTGTGGGTCACGTGGCCGGATGCGGTGCAGCCGCTGATATTGTTATAGCTGACGCCGATAAGGCCGCCGACGTTCTTGACAGCTTCGACCTCGACATTCTCGGCAGCGCAGTCGCTGACGTTGGCATTCACGGGGAAATCCGTCACACCAAGCTGGCCGATGAGTCCGCCGGCACGCTCGCTGCTGGAGGATATCTTGGTATTCTTGACTACGCAGCCGGTGATGGTAGAAGGAGAATAGACCTGGCCCGCGAGGCCACCGGCATAGCTGTCGGCGGTGACAGTGGAGTTCTGTACGGTAACTCCGGACACGGTGGCGGTCACATATTCGGGCGCTTCCTTGGTGCCGATATTGGTGCCGATGTAGCCGGCCACGACGCCCGTCTTGCCCGAGCCAGCGATGGTGGCGCCTTCGAACACCACGTCCTTCACGGTGCCGTTGAGTACGCCGAAGAAGCTGGGATAGATGCCCGACTCGCAGCTGAAATTGGAAATGGTATGGCCCTTTCCGTCGAAGTGGATAGCCTTGTTGTAAGGAGTGAGGATGTTGAGCGGGGTCCATCCGGTGATGCCGGCCATATCGATGTCGGCATTCATCTGGAACCAGGTAGTCTCCCCTTCCACCATAAGGTCTCCCATCGCCGCAAGGTGCTCGGGAGCGCTGAGGATATAAGGAGATGCCTGGGTCCCTTTACCCTCGAGCGGAACGAAGGCGGTCCAGGCGGATGCGTCGCTTACGCTAATCTCGGTAAGGATTCCGCCGCCCATTTTCACGGCCTCGGCAAGGGTAAGATAGTAGGACTTGGCACCCATCACGGATATCTTGAGGGTGTTGGCCTCGATATCGACGGTCTTCTCCGATACTGCAAGGTAAGCCTTGATAGGCTGGGCACCTGCGGTCACATCGGAGACGACCAGGGTGAGCTTACCGTCCTTGACGTTTCCTGCATTGTCCAGAGGGAACTGGGTGCCGGCGGCCTCCAGGACTATGGACGAGATGCTGCCGGCATCGGCAGGCAGAGTCAAGTTCATAGCCACTACTCCGTTGGAACGGAAGGAGCCCTGATTGGCCCCGGCCCATTCCTTGGAGAGGGTGACATCCTTGCAGGAGGTCACATCCTCCATAAGCACGGTCCAGGGAAGATGAGCTGCAGAGCCATTGCCCACCTGTGCCTGTCCGTCGACGGAATAGGCCAGATAAGTGTCCGTATTCGTGATTGCGGCGGGATAGGCGATGGTGTAGTAATTGTCTTTTGCGGGAGTGCCTTCAAAAACTCCGGCAGAGCTTCCGGCGCCTTCCTTGATCTTGAATACGCCTTCGCCTACGCGGATTTCGGCGGCTTCGTTCCAGCGGCAAACGCCGAGGGGGCCGTCCGAAGGGAGGGTGACCTTGAACCCGGCCTTGGCCTTGGGCTCGTCAGGTCCGTTTTTCTCGGAGCAGGATGCGGAGATCACCGCAGCTGCCAGCATCAACAATAAATGGAATCTGCAATTCATATTCTCTGGTTATTATTTGGCTAATATAACTATGTGTGTGTCGCGTGCGCGCTCCCGGCCGGGCTCGTTGTCCTGGATAGGAGAGTTGACTATGTTCCTGCTGTCGCCCAGGCCTTCCACGCACATTGCGGTGGAACCGCCGCCGTCCAGGTTGAGGGCGTACTGAGGGTTGAACCACTTCACGAGGAAGCGGGTAAGTTCGCGGGCGGAAAAGCCGCTTCTGTTCGTCTGACGGCCGTCCACTACTATCAATATGAGATGGCCGTTCTCGGTGAGTGCGACTGCCGTACGGGGATGGCGCACCCTCTGGTGGCGCTCGAGGTTCTCGCTGTTAAGGGCGTTCACCTGGTTGGCGGAGAGGGTATAATCGCAGAAGCTTTCTCCCAACGGGTTGAAGTCGTCAATCAGCGTCGGAGCGCTGGAAAGCAGGTAGGGATACTGCGCCTTGGCAAGGCCCATATAGTATGTGCGCTGCTTCTTCACGGCCTCGGCATAAGTTCCGCCTTGGATGCCGGAAACCACGCCGTCCCGCTTGGGCGAGCCTACGAAGACCATTCCGGGTTTGCCGGTGCTGGTGATGTAGAAAGCACCTTCGCTCTTCCAGTTATCCTGTTCGGTTTTGCCAATCTCCACGTTGGGGATGATGGAATAGTCGATGGATGCGGAACGGATGTAGATGGATCCCTGCTCGTATCCGGCATTGATGGTGGCTATTGCATTGTTGCTTTTGTGCACCTGGGAGGTGACTGCCGCCGATGCGAGGCGGGTGAGCTTTATTTCGTATTTAGGATTAGAAAGGTCCAGATCTACTGCAAAGATTTCTTCCTTCTGGCCGGAGAGTTCGTCCTTGCCGGAGAAATGATAGTAGGTGATGCCTTCGCGCACAGTGGTGGACGTCCATTGCGTGCCCGAAGGAGTGACCACCTTGCCGCGGTTGGCATCCCAGGGATTGGTGGTGGTGGAGCCACCGCCGTTTCCGTTGCCATTTCCGTTGTCGCCGCCGTCGTCGATGGGCTGTTCCTTGCCATTGTCGGGCGGAGCGGGGAGGTCTATATGATTATCCTTGCCCCCGCACCCGTTAAGGAGCAGGGGAAGGATAGCGATAATAAGTAAGGTTATGCGTTTCATACTTATTTCAATTTAGGAGTATCTCCGGAAAGATCCCAGATGTCGGTGCTCCATCCGAAGGTGGTAGCGTGGGAGGAGATGCTTCCTTCCGTGCCGGCATAGTTGTCGGTGATCTTCTCGGTGCTGACACCGCTCTTGACGGCGCCATAGAATTCCAGTGTAGGGTTCCAACCGATGCACTTGGTGATGGAGGCGGGGGCGGCATCGACATTGCCGATGAATGCTCCCACTCCGGTGCCGGTGCCGCTTACGGAAGCGGCGGTGAAGCAGTTGGTGATGGTGGCGCCGGCCTTGCAGATTCCCATGAATCCGCCCACGGCGTTAAAGGTTCCGCCGTTGACCACGACGCTGGAGGCAACGTAGCAATCGCTGAACACCGAGTTCTCGGGATAGCCCGCGAAACCGCCGGTATTGGCGTTGTTGGCATTCAGGGTAGTAGTCTCGACATAGCACTTGCTGGCAGTTGCGTAAGTACCCACGAAGCCGCCGAGATGCTGGGCTCCGGAAAGGGTGCTGTTGCTTACGTGGCAGTTGCTGAACATATTGTTCTTGTCGCCCGCATCACCCACGAAGCCGCCGATACGGCCGGACAGGGGGGCGGTGACAGTTGCGCCATCGACATAGCAGCCGGTGAAGCTGGCGTGGCTGTTCTTGTTCACGCGGCCGATGAAGCCTGCGACGGGAGAGTTGCCGGCATTGCTCCTGCCTGCGGAGATGGTTCCGCCCAGGAATGCGCAGTTCTCGAAGGATGCTGCGACCGCCGCGCTGATCTGCCCGATGAAACCACCGGTATAGTAGCTGGCAGGGTTGGAGACATCTGCCTTCACGGTGCAATTGCTGAACTTGGCAGCAGCGCTGACACTTCCAGCGAAACCGGCTGCGGAGCTTCCGGTGGCGGTGGCGTTCTGGGTGACGGTGGCGCCGTCCACGTGGCAGTCGCTGATGGTGCCGTCAGCACCTATGACGCCCGCGAATCCGCCCACGTTCTTGCCGGAACCGCTGACGGTGGCGTTCTTTACGCTGACGCCGCTGCAGTTGCCGACCTTGCCGGAGGTTCCGATGTAACCTGCCACCACGCCGGCATTGTTCTCATTTCCTTCGATGACTGCATCCTCGAAGGTGACATCCTTGATGGAGCCGTAGAGCACGCCTGCGAAGCTGGGATAAGGCACGTTCGATGTTACGGTCAGGCCCTTGATGGTCTTGCCGTTTCCGTCGAACTCTATACCCTTGGAGAATTCGTTCTCGTTGTTGAGAGGGGTCCACTCTGCACCGCCGGTAAGGTCGATGTCAGCGTCCATCTTATAGTAACGGAAGGTTCCCTCCGCCAGGTCGCCCGCGATGGCGCGGAGCTGGTCGGCGGTCTTCACGATCCAAGGATCGGCCTTGGTACCCTTGCCTCCGGCATAGTGGGCGTTGACGGCCTCGTCGGTCCATCCGCTCTTTCCGCTGAAGGTGAAGGTATTCATGTATCCGGTCTTGAGGAAGGCGTCCTTCGAAAGGATGACGTCGCGGCTCATGGACCTGTCGTTACCGATGATATTGATGACGAGGGATGCTCCGCTGGGGACTGTGACTTCGTTCCAGGATGTGGTCATCCAGGCAACCAGCACGCTGTCCTCGGGGGTGCACTCATTGAGGGCCATCTTGAGGGACTTGGTCTTCTCGTCCTTGTTTCCGGCATAGAAGACTGCGTCGTCGCAGCTCATTATCAGGGTGTCGGGTTTGGTGATCTCGACGGGAAGAGGAATGGTGAATACGAGCACGCCGGTCTGCTTCAGGCTGCCCCCGTGCTCTTCAGCCCACTCGGAGTTGAAGGCGAAGGTGGTGTAGTCGTCCACATCGGTGAGGGATGCTTCGTATTTGAGATGGTCCATATTGTCATTGCCATTCTGCACCTGGGTGTTCCAGTCGCTCTCGAGGGCGGACTGGCCGGGATAGAGGATGGTAAACTTGCTGCCCTTTACCGCGGGGCCTTCGAACTCGGCCTTCTTGGCAGTGAAGCCGGGCTTGATGTTGAAGGTCTCGGTGGTTTCGCCGATGACGGTAATCTTGTCGCCGGAGTTCCAGGTCCAGGAAAGCAGGGTCTTGAGGCCGCCGCCTTTGATTTCGACATCCTCGGGAAGGGTGGCGGTAATGGTCACCAGATCACCCTGGGGAGCCTGAAGCTCAAGCTGCTCGGTCTTGGTGCAGGAAATAGCTGCAGCAAGTATCGACAAGGCTATAAAAGTGTATCTTGTTTTCATAATCTGATGATTCATTAGTTGTAGAATTCGTTTTCTTCGAAATCAGGAAGCTGGCCCTGGCTGGAACCGTTCTCGGCTCCGCCGTTCTTGGATTTGATCACGGGCACTTCGCCGCTGAAATCCCAGATGCTGGTGCTCCAGCCGAGGCTCTTGGCTACCTCGGAGAGGGTCTTGCCGGCAGGGGCTGCCTTGCCGTGGTAAGGATAGTTGTAGTTGGCTCCATCGACGGGCACCACCACGAGGGGAGATGCGGGCGATACGTCGGCCTGGTCGTAGAGCGAGAAGGCGTCGGTATAGTCGAAGAAGATGGCCTCGTTGTACTTCATCGCAGGGTTGCGGTAGTTGTTGCGCAGGGTGTTCCGGACAGCGGTCCAGCCCACGATGGCGCCACAGCTGTAGTGGGAAAGGTCGCCGGGGGTAGGGACTCCTGCTCCGCCTATGCCGGCGTTGGCCCTGATCTCTTCGTTCCAGGCGATGCAGTTCTCGAAGATGTTGCCGGGATCCACGTCGTTAGGAGTAGCCTTTGCCTTGCAGAAGTATCCGCCAATGCCGCCGATACCGAAGGATCCGTGGACCTTGGCAGTGCTGTAGCAGTTGGCGATCCTGATAGGCACGGCAGGGTCGTCGTCACCGACGGTACCGCCGCCTATGCCTCCGACACGCTGTCCGCCGGTGATTTCACCGGTAGTCCAGCAGTCAACGACTTCGACCTCCTTGCCGCAATAGCCGAAGAGGCCTCCTACGTTGTTCAGCTTGGAGTTGATGACAACATCCGCAGAGCAGGCACGGAGCGACCCGGTGCCCATGAATCCGAAGAATCCGCCTGCACCGTACTTGGTGGAAGGAGTGTGGTCGAGTTCGCCCTGGATATGCACGCGTTCGCAATCTCCGCGTATGCCCTTGGAAGCATCCTGAAGGCCGCAGTAACCGGCGAGTATGCCGGAACGGGCGTTGTTCACGAGGACCTTGGCCTTGGTGAAAGTAACATCATAGCACCTTCCGTTGAGCACTCCGAAGAAGCTGGGATAGTCGGTGAATTCGCAGTAGAAGTTGGAGATGGTGTGGCCGTTGCCGTCGAAATCGATGCCGAGCTCATAGGGGGATTCCCAGTTGAGGGGTTCCCAGTTCTCGATGCCGGCCATATCGATATCTTCCTGGAGACGGAAGTACACGACCTTCTTTTCGACCAGCAGGCTCTTCATCGCCTTCAGGTCGGCTGCGCTGTAGAGGTTGTAAGGATCCTCCTTGGTGCCGGAACCCGCATTCGGGGCCACGTAGGCCTTCTTGAAGATGATGAATGCCTGAGGGGCGTCCTTGAGCCCCCACAGATCGGTACCGCTGACCTTGTCGATGGTAAGAGGGAGGATATAGGTAACTCCGTCCTCGAGGCCGGAAGCGGAGAGCTTCAGCTTTGCGGAGGACGAGGAACGGCCGTAGCGGGGCATCATAGCCTCGGGGCTGGTGAATTCGTAGGCGGAGCCGGGGCTCATCACATAGGAGGTGCCGTGGGCTTCGTTGTAAGCCGCCACTGCATCAGGATCTGCCTTGAAGCTGATCTTGAGCACGATGTCGGAAACCTCGCCTTCGTCGGCAAGGGCCCTGACAAGGATGGTGGTAGCCTTGGCGGAAGATACTTCCAGGACATCGGAAGGAACGTCGGCGCCGACATAGAAGATACCCTTCGATGTGGCGACGGGCTGCTCGTCCTGCCGTCCGTCCTCCTTCTGGACACAGGAGCCCAGAAGAAGAGCGGCAGAAACTATTGCCAAAATATGGAAAATATATTTTTTCATTGTCGTACTTCGATTAGAAGGTTAAACCGTCGTCCCAGCCGGGATTCTGGGTGAGTTTTCCATGGGTAAGGTTGCGCTCGTCGGTAGGGATGGGATAGAGATAATCCTTGTTCTCGTCCCAGTTGCGGACGATGGTCTTGTGCAGCCATACGAGGCCGCTGTCGCCATCCTTGAGGAAGATCTCGTCATTGAGTTTCTTGGCAGTGGCAGCGCTGTTGCTGTTGCTGTCGGTGTAGATCTCGATATCGTTGGTACCGTTGCCATCGACGTCGAAGGCGCCGGTGCCGGCGAAATACATGCCATAGAAAGGAGTCTCGAAGAGTTTACCTTCCTTCCAGCGCATCAGGTCATAGTAGCGGAAGCCTTCCTGGCAGAGCTCTACCGCACGCTCGCGGCGTATCTCGAGAATGACGCCCTTGTTGGCATCAGCCAGCAGGACAGGGCTCTGATATCCGCCCCAGGCCGCATTGGTAAGGAAGGGATCCGGGTTGGCGTTGGCAGTGGCGAGGTCGATACCTGCGCTGACACCGGCACGCCTGCGGAGGAGGTTCACCGACATATCGAGGTCAGCCTGGGTAAGCTCGCCTGCCTCGGCAAGAGCCTCGGCGAAATTGAGGTAAACCTCGGCGGAGCGGAAGAGGATGAGGTCGATGTCGGAAGAGTTGTTGGTATCCTGCTCGGGCGTGGTGACATACTTGTCGGGATGATAGCCGGAGAAGGTAACCTTGAAGTCGGGGGAAGTGAGTACGGTCTCACCCATACGGGCATAACCGGGAGTACGGATGCTGGCGGCCAGACGGGGATCGCGGTCGGCGGTTTCCTGGACGAAGTTCATAGTCTCCCAACCGGCGATGTCGGTGAAGCGGGAGCCATCCTTCATAAGGAAGCTGGCGATGAGTTTCTTGGTGGCCGAAGGGCAGCCGCGGGAACCGGTGTTCATCGTGCTGCCGGCATTGTGGTAGGCACCGTAGGTCTTATTGTAGTTGCGGGCCAGTATCACCTCGTCGGTAAGATTGGTAGCGTCCATGGTATGGAAGAGCTCGAAGTAGCTGGGATGCAGGCCGTAACCGCTGGTCTGGATGAATTCCCTGGACACCTTGGCGCACTCCTCGAGATACCACTTGTAGTTGTGGGCATCTGCCGGGATGGTCTGCAGGAAGACATCCCCTGCGTGATACTTGCGGAAGGTGCCTTCGAACAGGCAGATCTGGGATTTCAGGGCCATTGCGGTCCACTTGGTAACCTCGTAGGCGCTCTTGTCGACAGGGAGGTTGTCGATGGCGAAGTCTATGTCCTCGAGCATCTTCCCGAGTATGAATTCACGGTTGTCGCGCTCACGGGTGAGGGCTTCGGTGTCGGTGGAGCCGATGGTCTTGTCGTACCAGGGGACGTCGCCGAAACGCTTTACCTTGTTGAAGTAGAAGTATGCGCGGAAGAAACGGGCCAGTGCTTCATATTTGGCACGGACAGCCTTGTCCGGGCAGTGGTCCAGATCCTCGAGCAGGGTGTTGATGTTGCGGAGAGCCCCCCAGCTCCAACCGCCGCCGCTCGCAGGAATGGTACGCTTGCCCATTTCCTCGTTGGACATATTGTTCTGGGTATAGTGGTCGTCGTTGGCGACATAGACGTCAGCTTCGGGGAAGGCCTCGTAGAAGACGATGGCGAAAGCCTTGAGTTCACTTTCGTTCTTGAAGAAAGTGTCGGAAGTGAGCCTGTCCTTAGGCACGGCGTCCAGCAGGTCGTCGCAGCCGGTGAAAGCGAACCCGGCAAGCACTATGGTAAGTATGGAGAATAAAATCTTTTTCATTGCAGGATTCATTAGAGGGTTATGTCGATACCGATATTGAAGCTCTTCTGCCAGGGATAGATACGTCCGGTACCTCCGGTCTGGGCCATTTCAGGATCGACGAAGTCGCCGTGGAGGCCGGGAGCGAAGTAGAAGAGGTTCTCGCCGGTGAAGTAGATACGCATCTTCTGGACGGAGAATTTCTTGGTGAGATTCTCGGGAAGAGTGTAGCCGAAGGTAAGGTTCTTCAGGCGGAGGAAACCGATATTCTGCAGATAGCGGTCGTTGGTGACGCCCAAAGGACGGTTTGCGTTCATTGACACATATCCGTGAGGGCGGGGATAGTATGCGTTAGGATTGGACTCGCTCCAGCAATCATCCTGGAAGTCCCTGGGGATGAAGGTCTGGTAGGGACGGTCGTACAGGAACCAGAAAGAACGGAAGCCTGCCGGCGGATACCAATCCATCTTACCTATGCCCTGGAAGAAGACTGCGAAGTCGAAACCGTTCCAGGAGGCATTGAGGTTAAGGCCGTAGTTGTAGCGGGGCTGGCTGTTACCGATGATGCGCCAGTCACCGCTGTCGCCCACCTTCTCTGCGCCCTTGTTGATGGCACCGTCTCCGTCGAGGTCGACAAACCTCATTTCACCGGCGAAGAGGCCGTTGGGAGAGGTAGTGGTGGTGGGGAAGATCTGGGAATCGTTCACCTTGGACTGGTCCACGGGATAAGCCGCGGCATCAGCGTCGGTGGCGAAGAGACCATCTACGTGATAACCCCAGATTTCGCCGTAGGTCTGGCCTACCCAGTAGGTCTTGGCGAAGAGCTTCTTGGGGTTGTTGAAGCGGGTGATGTGGGAGATATAGTCGCTGAACACTATGCTTGCGCCATAGTTGAAGGGCTTGCCTCCCATATTGAAGGAATCCCTCCAGCCGATGGTGAATTCATAACCGTTGGTACGGAGGTCGGCGGTGTTCTCCTTGGGCACGCTTGCGCCATAGACGGCGGGCAGGGGCTCACCGGCGGTAAGCATATCCTTGGTATCGCGGATATAAGCTTCTGCGCTGACGGTGAGGCGGTTGCCCAGGAAACCGAGGTCCAGACCTACGTTGCCCTGGATGGAACGCTCCCAGGTAAGGCCGGAAGAAACAGGTGCGCTGAGCGTTGCCTGAGGCAGGTTGGCTCCGCCGAGCAGATAGCTGGACTTGCCATCGGTGGAAATGGTACGGATGGCAGGATAGTACTCGCTGAGCTGCTGGTTGCCGAGCTGGCCATAGGAAACGCGGAACTTACCGTTGTCCCACCAGTTCTTGAGGGGCTTGAAGAAAGGCTCTTCGGAGAATTTCCAACCAAAGGAAGCGGAAGGAGAGAACACCCAGCGGCTGCCGCGCAGGAAGCGCGAAGAACCATCGTAGCGGGCATTCAGCTCGAGCAGATAGCGCCCTTTGTAATCGTAGTTGAAACGGGTGAAGTAACCTGCGGTCTTGAGCTCGTTCTGGCCACCGCTGGTTTCCATACGCTTCTTTCCGTCAGGATCCGAAGGATCGGCACCTACCAGGTCCTGGTCGTTGAGCTCGGTAGAATAAAGGTTGTATCCCTTCGCACCGAGGTCCTTGATCCAGCGGGTCTCGTAGTTGACACCGGCCATAAGCTTGAAGTTGTGGTCCTCGGCGATGCTGGTCTCGTAGGTCCCGTAAAGGTTGTATGCCTGATAGATATTGGTGTTCGCACTCTCGGTGAGCACATCGTAGAATGCGGAGTTGTCGTCCTTGATCTGTATCTCGCCGGGGAACTTGGAATAAGTTCCGTTCACGGAGCGGTTGAGATAACGGTTGTACTTGAGCAGGTAGGTATAGTCTCCCTTGATGGCCAGGCCTTTGACGGGAGTGATGGTAAAGTCGATGGTTTCGCTGAGGTTATCGACCTTATCCTCGTTGAAATGGTCGCTGTTGAGAAGCATCAGCAGGCCGTCCATCACCTCGTAGCCATTGTACTTGGTGGTATAGATGTTCGAGCCGTCGGGGTTCCTGGCAGGATAACTGGCCAGGGTGTGCACGGTACTCTTGGCGAAGTTGTTGTTGATACCGCTCTGGCCGGGATAGAAATAGGAGCTGTTGAAGTAGCTGAGGTTGCTGCCGATGCGGAGCCAGTCGTTTACGTCGAAGCCCAGCTTGACGCGCATATTGACGCGGCTGTAATGGTCGGGGTCCTGCTTGAACATACCCTGCTCGTAGAGGTAGCCTCCGGAAACCAGGTAGGACATTGCTCCGGTGGCACCGCTCATGGTGACCATATGGTTGGTGGTGGGCTTGATATCGTTGTAAAGCTCGTGGTACCAGTCGGTATTCGCGTAGTAGTTATACACGTCCCTGCCGTTTTCCTGAGTGATCACCACCCAGGGGCGCTCGGGATTCTCCACCTTGTCGTTGCGGCGGATCCAGAGCTCCTGCATATCGGCATCGGAGTAGTTGGCGTACTTGGTGCCGGGGCTGTAGGCCGCCCAGAACATATTGGTAAGATAGACGTGGTTGTAGCCGCGGGTCTCGTAGTCGGTGCTGGTAGTGGGCGAGGTGACGCCGAAACGGCCGCTGTAGCTTACCTTGGCGCGTCCGTCCTTCTCCTTGGTACCGTTCTTGGTGGTCACGAGGATCACACCGGCGGAACCTTTTGCACCGTAGATGGCGGCAGCAGCTGCGTCCTTGATGACGGAGATGTTGTCGACATCGGCGGGGTTGAGATACTGGATATCACCTTCCACACCGTCGATGAGCACCAGCGGGCTGCCTCCGTTGATGGAGTTCCAACCGCGGATGTTCAGGGATGCGGCCTGGCCGGGACGGCCGGAAGCGGAGGTAACGTTAAGTCCCGGGACGGATCCCTGGAGCATATGGCCCACGTCGAGGGCGGAACGGTCCTTGAGCTCATCTGCCTTGATGACGGACACGGCACCGGTGAGATTGGTTTTCTTGGTGGTACCGTAACCGACGACGATCAGCTCGTCGAGCATCTCGTTCTCGGGCTCGAGGGTGATGGTCACGAAGGCAGCGCGCCCGACGGTTATCTCGGTGCTTTTATATCCGAGAGAAGATACCGCCAGCACTGCACCGGCCTGCGCGGCTATCTGGAAATTACCGTCCAGATCCGTAGAAACGCCGATCGTAGTACCTTTGATAAAGACACCGGCTCCGGGGACGGATTCTCCGGTGGTGTCGATGACTTTTCCACGGAGAAAGGGCTGCTTGGCCTCCTTCTTCTCGTTCTTCGTAAGAACGATCATCCTTCCGTCGATTGTCACCGCAATATCTTTTCCAAGGATGGTCTGCAGCACCTTCTCGACAGGGACATTGTTGAATTCCCCGGTCACGGCTGCATTCTCATCCACTTCTTCGGAACGGTAGAAGATGGAAAGGCCTGTCTGGGCCTCGATTTCCTTCAGTACCGTTTTGGTGCTCTGCTTGTTCCACTTGCCGGTGACGTTCTGGGCACTGGCAGCAAAACCAACAAGCATAAGCAGCAGGACGATGAGTCCTGTTTTTGTTTGCAGTTTCATGAAAAGAAATAATTAGTTATTATTAGTATGTGTATGTATCTTATCGCTTGTCGATATATACATTGGTGTCTTCAATGCGGGTGCGCACGGGGATTATCTTCTCGAGCGCCGACAACACATCGCCCAAGGTTTCGTTGTTGCGGAGCGAGATGTTGAACTTGTCGTTAAGGTGTTCCGTGGTGTTGAAATGGAAGGTGACGGCGTAGGCGCGGGAAAGCTTCTCGGCCAGTTCCTTGAGGTTGATGCCATCGTAGATGAACCAGCTGTCCCTCCAGGCGCTTATGCTCTCGGGAGATTCCGAGGACATTGCGAAAGCCTTGGAAACGACGTCGAAATGCGCCGACTGACCTTTGTAAAGGTCAATGTGGGCAGGGCCATGGGAGAAAACCACATGGCCCTCCACCACACTGGTGATTATCCGTCCATCCTCCGGATAGGCGGACACGTTGAATTTGGTACCCTTAACGAGCACGGAGGCTTCGCCGCAGCTCACGCGGAAGGGCTTTTCAGGATTGTGGGCAACGTCGAAGAAGCCCTCACCTTCGAGGGTGACGTTGCGTTGTTTTTTGTTGAACGAATCTTGTATTAAGATTTTTGAGCATGAATTTAGCCAGACGATGGTGCTATCAGGCAGCACGACGCGGCATCTTTCTCCCGCAGGAGCCTCCATTGCGTAAAGCTGAGGCTCCGTGGGGCGGATAAAAATAATTAGGGCGATTATCATCATGGCCGCAGCGGCAAGCACGGGCCACAAAGGGAAATGTCGGCGCTGGAGGCGTATGTCCCCGAGGCCGATGACTTCGCGTGCCGCGAGGCGGCCGCGCATCTTCATCCAGTCAGCGGAGAAAGTTCCTTCGAGCGATGCCTTCCATTCTTCTTCCCACTTGTGGAAGAGTTCACGGTTGGCTTCATCCGACTTCATCCAGGAATACAATATGGATTCTTCTCCGGCGGAAATAGTGCCTTCGAAGTACATAATTGCCAGTTTGTTGTAATCAGTCATATGACAGTTTCAGCGCTAATACGACACTATAACAACTGAAGCGGCCGAAAACCAACCTCTCCTGACAAAAATTTTCAGATTTTTTTTCAGATAAGTCCCGCGGGGGAGATATCAAGCCCGGCGAAGTGCTTGGAGAACACGTCGAGGGCCTTGGAAATATGCTTCTCCACGTTCTGCATGGAGGTATTCGTGCGCTCGGCAATCTCCCTGTTGTTGAGACCTTCGAAGCGACTCATATAGAAGACCTCGCGGCACTTGGCGGGAAGGCCCTTCATCACCCTTTCTATCTCGACGCGGAGTTCGTCGAACATAATGTCGTCCTCGGGGGTGAGTTCGGTGGAAAGATGGAAGGCGGTACCGGTTTCGAGAAGCATCCTGCGCTTGAGGTAGTTGAGGCAGGAGTTGCGCACCATCACGTAAAGCAGGGCCTGCATACTTACGTCCTTCACCGAAAAGCGTTTCTGGTACAGTTTCACGAAGCATTCCTGCACTATATCCTCGGCGGCTTCCCGGCTTTCGACAAAGCGGGAAGCGTAGTTGCGCAGACGAGGGTAGTACTGCCGGAATAATGCTTCGAAATCCATTATACTCTTTTGATTTAGCCTGCAAATATAGCTATAATTTTACTATCTTTGGCGGATATGAAAAATGCCCTGACTATTCTTGCCATTCTGGCCTTTACAATGTGTTCCGCTCCCAACAAGAAAAACGCGGACACAGTTACTTTGGTGACATATAATGTAGGTGTCTTCAGCAAAAGCGGCACTAACACATCCGATATGGTGGCGGCGATGATGAAGGAACTATCCCCCGACGCCATCTCCCTTAACGAGCTGGACAGTTGCACCCAGCGCAATCCGTACTTCCAGATAAAGGATTTCGCCAAGAAGATGGGAGGATGGTACTTCCTCTACGCCCCTGCCATCAAGCATCAGGGCGGAAAATATGGGATAGGCATAGTGAACAGCCCGAAGCTGACGGCGCTCAAGCGCTACTCCATCACCCTCGACAAGATGGATGGAGGCGAACAGCGCGCGCTGGCGGTGGTGGAATTCCAGGATTTCGTGTTCTGCTCCACCCACCTCGACCATCGCTCCTCCGCCGCCCAACTCAGGCAGGTGGCGCAGATAGATTCGCTGGTGGCGGCGGATTTCGGCCTCTCCGGAAAACCCGTCATCCTCTGCGGAGATCTCAACTGCCTCCCCGACAGCGGCACCATCGCGGAGCTGGAGAAGAACTGGACGGTCATATCTCCCGACGCCTTCACCTTCTCCGCCAAAAAACCTTCCAAGAGGATAGATTATTTCCTGGTGCGCAAGAGCACTGCCGACCGCATAGAGGTTAAGGACGCGCGCGTGTGCAGGACCTTCAAGTCCGGGGACGTGGCCGTCGCATCCGACCATCTCCCGGTACTGGTGACAATAAAGATAAAGTAGAATGAACCTCAAGTCCCTAGCGAAGGATACCGCCCTCTACGGGCTGGTCAGCATAGTAGGCAGATTCCTGAACTATCTGCTCGTCCCGGTGTACACCCGCGTAATCGTCGCGGAGAGCGGAGGATACGGGATAGTGACGAACTTCTACGCCTATACCGCCCTGCTGCTGGCCCTGCTGACCTTCGGAATGGAGACTACCCTCTTCCGCTTCGCCAACAAGGACGGGGAGGATGCGAAGATGGTCCTGAGCACCATACTCCGTATGGTCGGCGGCGTAGGGTTGCTGTTCCTGGCGCTGGTATTCATCTTCCTGGGGCCCATTTCGCAGAAGATGGGATATGCCCAGCATCCGGAATACGTCGGCTGTATGGCCCTCATCACTGCCCTGGACGCCTTCCAGGCCATACTGTTCTGCCATCTGCGCCAGCAGAAACGCCCGCTCAAGTTCGCCGCCCTCAAGTTCGCCTTCATCATCCCCAGCATACTCTTTACGCTGTTCATCTTCCTGGTGATTCCGAAGATGGGGGCCTCGCATCCCGAACTTTTGAAGCTGTATGTAAAATACAATTACGGGGTAGGTCTGATTTTCTTTACCAATCTCTTCTGCACCGCTATGGTGACCCTGGGATTCCTGAAGGAACTGCGCGGAATAGGCTACGGATTCGACCGCGCACTGGCAGGGAGGCTGCTCCGCTACAGTTGGCCGCTGCTGATACTGAGCCTGATGGGCGTGTTCAACCAGGTGGCCGACAAAATCATCTATCCCCTGGTGGATTCGGGTCCGGAGGGGATGGTGCAGCTGGGTATCTACGGAGCCTGCGTGAAGATAGCGATGATAATGGCCCTGCTGACGCAGGCCTTCCGATATGCCTACGAACCTATCATCTTCAATGGCAGCCGGGACCAGAACAGCCCCGAAACCCTTGCGGACGGCATGAAGTATTTCGTGGTGTTCGCCCTGCTGGCCTTCCTGGCCGTGATGGTGTATCTGCCTTTGCTGCAGAGGATATTCATCGGGGCGGATTACCGTTCGGGTATCGCGGTCGTGCCTATCGTGATGATGGCAGAGGTATTTATGGGGATATATTTCAACCTGTCCTTCTGGTACAAGCTCAGCGACCAGACGCTCTGGGGTGCGGTGATCAGCGCCGTGGGGGCCCTGGTGATGGTTCTTGTGAACATATTCGGCATCCCGCGCTGGGGCTATATGGCCTGCGCCTGGGGCGGCTTTGCCGGCTACGGGGTGTCGATGCTTATGAGTTACTGCCTGGAGCAGAAGAAGTATCCGGTGAAGTACGACATGCGCACCATCCTCGGCTTCTTCGCCCTCGCCCTGGTGCTCTACTTCGCGTACGAGTTGCTTGGCCGCACGTCCCTCGCGGGAGACGGAGTCAACGTCCTCACCGCCTGGCCCCTCATGGCCATCGGCACCGTGCTTATCGGCATCTACTGCGCCGCCACCTGGAAATTCATCATCAAACGCGCCAGAAGCTAACCTCCCCACGCTGCGCTTTCTCCCCCGGCACGCCCACCGCTGCGCTTTCTCGCGCAGGAGTGGGCGGGTGTAGCTTTAGTAGGGCCTTCGGTTCTGTTCCCCATTCCTTCTCCCCTCTGCGGCTGCGAGCAACAGTCGGGCGCGAGGAGGGCCTTCGCACTGAGGCCCCCGCAGCGCCCGAACTGTAGCCGCCCGTCCTGCTTCGACGGGCGGCGGTGCCGCAGAACTCGCCCGCCATGCAGCACTTAACCCTTTG
>JAEEGK010013690.1_pt1 | contig 18237 bp, 12 predicted proteins | sample 8958771 | NCBI WGS metagenome assembly JAEEGK01 (sample SAMN16246547, study PRJNA631951) | gut metagenome | biome: gut microbiome; feature: rumen; material: SC-attached | host: Bos | place: Iran: Karaj | collected 2018-10
TTACTTTTAATAGAAAAAATAAAAAAAAAGAAAAAGTTATTTATAATTTAATATTAGCAAAAGTAGAAAAAAAAAGATTTGAATATATTGACTCATGTCATAATGAAATATTATCAACTGAAATAAGAGAAAAAGGAGAATATATTTTATTATATCATGTTGATTATTTTAATCCAAAAATAGAACCAAGAAAATATGCAATTAATATAGGAAGTTCTACAAAATTTAAATTATGTGTATGTGAACCAGATATAGAATTTAATTTATTAAAATCAATAATAATAAATAAAGTAGAAAATTTATCAAAATATAGAGAAAGATTTTCATATCCAATTGTAATGTTTACTGGAAATAGATTTATGAATACAGCATATTCATTTTTTTATATTAAAAATCAAGAAAAAACAACTGCTCATATTAAACCAAATTTAACTTTAACTAATATTATTTCTCTTGAAGGAAATGCTCCTAATTTAAAATTGGAAAAAGGTGATGTTTATTTATTAGTTGGTATTAGAGAAAATATTGATAAAGATTTTAAAACTAGTGTTAAAGCTGAAAATGTTGCTGAACCTTTACCTGATGAAATTCAACCTATGTTAAATAATGATATTTTGAAAAAATATAGGAAAGAAGATAATTATATTAAAGATATTATTTATGATTTTGAGTTTGATCAAAAAGATGGAAGTAATTAAATAATAATTTTTTATTTATTTTATGTATAAATATACTTTTTATTTAGGTTTTATTGAATAATTTTTTAAAAAAATAAATTTGTTTTTGATTTAATTTTTATTTGTAAGAGTTATATTATATATTATTTAAAATAAATTAAGAAAATTTGTTTATTAAATATTTAAAAATAATTTTTATTTTTTAATTTATTTTAATTTTAAATTTTTAAAAAAATAAGTGGAAAAAAAATAATGATAAAATCAGAAAAATATCAAATTTATACCAATTTTAAAGATAAATCAATAATAAAAGAAGATCATAATATTTCATTAAATTATTTTATTCAAGAATCAGAAAAAATATTTAGAGAATTAAAAACAGAAATAGATTATTTATCCAAAATATATAATGACTCTCAATTAAACAAATTTAATGAAATAATAATAAGATTAAAAAACTTATTTAAAGACTATTCCAATAATTTCAATTTATTATCATTACAAATATATGAACCTTATTTAAGAAAATATGAATCAGAATTAAGGCATTTAAATAAAATAATATTTATGTATCAACTTCAAAAAGATACAATGGAAAATAAATTGAAAATTTTACAAAAGAAAAATGAGGAATATCAAAAATTAAAAAAAATTACAAATGTTATTGTTGAAAATGGAGAATTTATTTTTACTGATAGAAAAGAAAATGAAATTATTATTTTAAGAGCAGAAAATTCAATTTTAAAAAAAGAATTATATAAATTTGAAGAAAAAGAAAAAAAATTAATTACAGAATTTGAATTATCAAAAAAAATAATGCAAAAAAAAATAAATGAATTAACTTATAAAATAGATTCTTTAGAGCCTTTAAATTCAAATTCAAGTTTAAACTTTAATTTAAATGATATTAGTCATTCAAATTTATTTTTAAATCAAAATACAAGTTTAGATAATTCAAAAAAGAAAAATAAATCAGATTTTATTTTTACAAATTTAAAAAATACAAAAATAAATTCATCAACAAGTATTTTTACAGAAATTAAAAATCATATTAAAAATATTTCTACTTCTCAAAATAATTATACTACTAAAAAAAATAAGAATAATAAAACTCCATCTAATCATAAAAATAATCATAAAAGAAATAATAAAAAATTATTAAATCAAGAATTTAGTTATCCAGGAATGATATTAAATGAAAATATTTTAAAATATCCTTATACAACTCCTATTAAAAAAATGATTGAAACATTTACTCCAGTTAATAAAAAAGAGAAAAAAAATATTTTTAAATCTTTAAAATCAAATATAAAAGAAAATTTTACTTCATCTCATAAAAATAATAAAAATAAAATTAATTTATCTCAAAGAGATGTTAATACACTTTTTATGAATTCTAAAATTTCAGTAAATAATTTTTTGATTTATCGAAATGCTTCAAATAATAATAATAATAATTCACGTAATTCAATTTATAATAATGATCAAACTATAAATAATGGATTTTTTACTATTAAATCATCAAGTGGAAGATATAATTCAAGTAAAGATATTACAAATAAATCTAATAATTCATATAAATCTTTAAATTATCTTTTCAAAAAATAATAAATGATTTTATTTTGAAAATATTGTTTGTTTAAATTTATAAATTATTTAAATAATATTTCTCTAAATGAGAAATTTATAATTAAATAAATTAAATAAAATAATATTATTAAATTAAATTAATTTCATTGAATATTATTCATAGTTATTATTAAAATAAGGGAAAATTTTTAATAATTTTAAATATCTTTAGATTAAATTAATTATTAAATTTATTTCTTTTTTTGAAAACTGAATGAATTAATTGAAATTAGTAAAAAAAGAAAAGAAATGGATTTGGAATAATTTATTTTTTAAATTGTTTTTAGGAATATTCTATTTTTATTTTAATTTAATTATTTCTTAGTGTTATACATAAATATTATATTGAATAAAGTTAATTAATTATAATACAATAAATAATAATAATTACAATACTTTATTTTATAATATATTATATTTTTATTTTTCTTTTATATCTAATTCATTTAGACATTTTGTTACTAAATTATCAAGTTTATTGACAATATTTAACAGAAATAAGCATTGATTATTTTTTAATTTAAAAGCTTTTTGAGTATCTTCTGAATGAGAAATAGGATTTAATTTTAAAGTTTTATATTTTTCTTGATAAGAACTTTTAACAAATTTTTCCACTAAATTTGCAATTTCATTAATATTTTTCCTTATATAATATAAATAATCTTTATTATAAACCTTTAAATTTCCATTAAAATGTTGTTTATCATTTAAAATAATAAAAATAATAAAATTAAGTGTTTGACTTATAGTTTCAATAATTTCAAAAATAAAAATTTTATCATAATTAAAGGCAAAAGTTTGAATAATTTTTTTAACAAAACTTTCATTCCAAAAACTTAAATTTTGATTTTCTTTTATATTATAATTAATAGTATTTCTAATAATTTGAATAAAATAAGAAACTTTATCATCATTAATATTCTTATCTTCAGAAACATGTAAAGCATTATCACAAAAATTATCAAAAAATTGATATTTAGCTTCACTATCTAATAAACCAATAATTTTTGGTAATTTAGAATTAATATATTTCCTCATTTCATCTGGTTCTTGACTTCCAATAAAATCTAAAATATCATTAAATATATCATTAAAAGAATAATAATTTAAACTTTTTAAATTAGGAATTAATGGTTTATTTTTAAGTAATTCAGTAAAATTAATTAAAGTATCTAATCCTAAATATTTTATAGAATGATCTGATTTTAACAATGACGAAATTAATGGGAGATGAATATCAAAAATATATAAAGATGAATAAATAAAATATGTATTTTTAAATTTATTTTCATAATCTATTATCCATGTCATTATACTTAAACCTATTTGATTAACTGGAAGTATAATCAAATATTCATTAATTGAATTTTCATCAACTTCATTAAATTTTTCATTATTTTCATTTTTTAAATTAGTTAATAATAAAAATATTTCAATGAATTGAATCAAATCATTAATATGATTTATAAATAAGTTTTTTATATAATTTATTAATTCTATATGATATATTGGATTTTTCCAATCATTACTTTTTACAAATATAAAAAATGGATCATAAGTTTCAAAATGAAACTCTTTTTTATTCGTAAATTCCTTATTTAAATATAAAAAATTAGTATATATAAAAGATAAAATATCAAGTGAAAAAGAAATTAAAAGATAAAATGTATAAATATTTATTTCTAATTCTGTTTTTGGATTTATATTTTCATAATTTAATTCTTTATCTACATAATCCCAAAATATTTTTCTACTTTCTTTTTCAGTAAAATCAAATTTTGTTATATGACTTGAAAAAGTTTTTATAATTAAATATAAGAATTTAAAAACATTATTTGTTAAAAATTTAAATTCATCATTATTGATTTTTCTTTTAACTTTATCATTTACATTAAAATCAAATTCGGCAAAAGCATTATCATAATATTCATTATTAAATTTTTGATTATAATAACTTGCTTCTTGTGAAAATAATCTTGAAATTTGGGTTAAAATTTCATTATATAAACTTATATTTATGTTATTAATTGTCATTTTATTATACAAAAATAAATAAAGACAAATAAATTTAAAAGATATATATACACTTCTTGAAGGAAAAGATTCTAATAAATTATATTCAATTAAAAGTACTTTTGCATCTTTATAATTATCAAATAAATAATATATTAAATTATCAATTAATAAATTAATTTTACTTTTTTCATTTGGTAAAATTGATTTAAATAATTCTAAAAAATTTGGATTTTCTTTTTCTGGTTCATTGAAAGATATTAAATTAATATCATTTGAAAATTCATTTGGATGATATAAATAAGGAAAAAAATCTAGTAAATCAAATAATAAATCTAAAAATAATTGATTTGGTTTTTCCTTTGTTTTTTCTTCATCATATATATTCTGTAAAATATTGATTAATTCATTTTCAATATTTTCAGGAATAAAATTATTTAATAATTCATTTGTATATTTCACTTTTAATTTCTTACAATTATTATATAAATTTTCATAATCTCCTTCTTTATAAATTTGACTTATTTCTTTAAATTCATTTATAATATTAATATAAATTTCTTCAGCACTTTTTTCTATTTTTTTATCATTTTCATTTTCTTTTTTTTTATCATCATTTATTATATTTTCATTTTCCATATTCAAATAAATTTAAAAAAAATAAAATAAATTTAAAAATAAATAATAAATAAATAAAAAAAAGACAAAAAAATTTCAAAATATATTAAAAAAAAATTACTTTAAGTATATAAAGCATAATCAATCCTTTCACATTCAGAAACCATTTTATCAATAAAAACATCAATTTTTGGTTTTCCAACTTTAATTTTTTTAACTTTAGGAAATCTATATCCCAAATATTTAATTTTAAAACATAAAACTTGCATTTCATTTCTAATATCCATTAAATCATCAATAACATCATTAGTTAATAATCTTCTCTTTCTATATTTTTTAGCATCAATAAAAAGTTTTTTTTTCATTTTATTATAATCATCAACAAAAACTTTAATATTAGCAGTATAAATTGGTTCATCTTTAACACTTGTTTCTGGATTTGAAGTTTTAGGTCTTCTTTTTTTCATAATATTATTTGATTGATCAGTATTATATGTAGTATTATAACTATTAGTCATTGTTTTTAACATATAAAAATTTTTACCATGTTTTGGAGGAATAATTGAATATCTTCTTTTTGATGATTGTTGAGTATAATTTCTTATTTGAAATTCAGTATTAAAATTTCTATTTTTTACTAATTTCATTTTTGAAGATGGTTTTTGTATTTTTTTTATATTTTTTTGTTTTTCTTTTTCTATTTTTTCTTTTAATAATGTTAATTCATCTTCATCATTTATATTTAATTTTGATTTTATATTTGAATAATGTAATGTTACTGCCTTTAATGTATTATTCATATTATTTTTTTCTATGTTTCTATTTGCATTTTCTATTGCCATTTTATGCTTTTTAAAATCAAATTTACTTAATATACTTTTTCCTTGAAAAGGATTTCTACGAAATTGATATCCAAATAATTGATCTTTTGATATTATATTATGCCATTGACTACTATCATTTTTTTTCTTTTGTTCTTCTCTTTCTTTTCTTTCTTTTTGAAGTCTTTTATTTCTAATTTCTTCAAAGTTTTTCATTAGAACTATTGTTTTATAATGTTCTAAGTCTACTGTTTTCTTCTTTTTTTTTAATTTAAAAGGTTTTTCTTCTTCATAATTTCTTATTTTTATTTGATATATTGTTTATATTTTTATTTTAATTACCCTAATATATAAATTTTTTTTATTTATTTAAATAAAAATTTTTATATTTAAAAAAATAATACTATTTTGAAAAAAATAGATACAAATTCTTTTTTAAACTGAAATCAATAAATTTAAATTATTTTTTATTTTATTAATATTAATTTATTCTTTTATTATAGTTTTAAATAAAACAAATTTTTTAGATATAAAATTATATGAATATATATAAAAGAGCTAAACAGAATATTATAAAAATATTTTTGAAATAATATTTATATTTATAGTATTAATAAAAAGAAATTTTTATCCAAATATTTTGTCTTTATATTCTTAATTTAGTAAAAAATATTATTTTATTATTTTGAAAAATGTTGATAAAATTTAATAAAATTAAATATGAAATGAATAAATTTAATAATAATATTATATATTAATAATTATGATATAAAAAATCTATTCCTTCAAAAACGAATATTAAAAATAAAAAAATAAAATAAAATAAATATTTAAATAAAGAAAGAAAAAAAATATATATATCAAAGTCAAATAAAAAAAAATGTCATTAAATGACTTTAACTTAGGAAAATATTTAGGTAAAGGTTCATTTGGTTCAGTTCAAATAGTAGAAAGAAAAACAGACAATAAAAAATATGCAATGAAAAGAGTAAGAATTGATAAATTATCAGAAAAAGACAAAAAAAATGCATTAAATGAAATAAGAATTTTAGCATCATTAAAGCACAAAAACATAATAGGATACAAAGAAGCATTTTTTGATGAGAATTCAAAAACATTAAACATAGTAATGGAATATGCAGATGATGGTGACATATCATTAAAAATAAAAAGAAATTTAAAAAAAAAATTAATATTTGATGAAAATACAATTTGGAAATGGTTAATTCAATTATTAGAAGGAATAAAATATTTACATGATAATAAAATTATGCATAGAGATTTAAAAAGTGCAAATTTATTTTTATGTAAAAATGGTTTATTAAAAATAGGTGATTTAAACGTATCAACAATAGCAAAAAATGATTTAGCCTTAACTCAAACTGGAACTCCTTATTATACTTCACCTGAAATTTGGAAAGAAAAACCTTATAATAATAAATGTGATATTTGGAGTGCAGGTTGTATTATTTATGAAATATGTACTTTACATGTTCCTTTTAGAGGAACTAATTTTAAAGAATTATTTGATAATATTAGTGTGGGAAAATATTCTGATATTAATGTAAATTATTCTGATGATTTAAGAAAAATTTTAAAATTAATGATTGTTGTTAATCCTGATATGAGATATGATGCTCAAAGTATTTTAGAATGTGATATTGTTAAAAAGAAAATTAAAGAACTTAATTTTAGTCTTAAGGATTCTTATATTAAAACTAAGGCTTTACTTATGAGAACTATTAAATTACCTAAAAATATGTCTGAAATTAATAATAATTTACCTAAGAGATATTTGGAAAAAACTTTAAGAGAAGAAGAAATGATGGAAAATGATGAATATGAAACTGTAAAACAAACTTTTTATAAATCAATTATGAATAGTGAAAAAAATAAAGAAAAAAATCAAATTCAAAATAATAATAATAATAATAATAATAAACTGATTGAAGGTAATAATATTAGTAATAATCTTCATAAAAGTAATAATAGTAATATAAGTAATAATAGTAATAATATTTATAATAGTAATATCAGTAATAATAGTAATAATATTCAAAATAGTAATATCAGTAATAATAGTAATAATATTCAAAATAGTAATATCAGTAATAATAGTAATAATATTCAAAATAGTAATATTAGTAATAATAGCAATCAAAATACCAATAATCATAGATATAATAATAATTTGATTAATGATAGATATAATAATAATCTGATTAATGATAGATATAATAATAATTTGATTAATGAAAAAAAAAATTTTAATATTAAATCAGATTATTATAATAAAAAAACAAGTAATAGTACACAAGGTGTTGAAAATGAAAATACTTTAAAGAATAGTAGTAATATTATTGATTATAATAAAAAAAATATTTTAATAAATTCAACTAAAAGTAATTCTGAAACAAATGATAATTCAAAAATTAATATAATAGATAATAATAAAGTAAATAATAATAATTTTGATATATCAAAAAATAATCAACAAAACACAAAAGATAATTATATTTATTCACCTAATAAAAAAATGTATATAAATTCTCCAACACCAAATCCAGATAAATATAATTTAGATAATCAAAAAAAAATAAATGAACAATTTCCAATTGGAAATGAAAATAAAAAAAATAATATTAATTCTACTAAAATAAATTCTATAAATAATAATTCAAATAACAATAATAATCAAATAAATTTCATACCATCTCCAAAATCAAATCCAATTAAAATTCATAGAGCAAATACAAATATAAATAATCATAATAAATTAAATATAAATAATCAAATATTATCAAATGAAAAAAATAATAATCCTAATCAAATAAAAAATGAAAAATCTTTTCCTAAAAAAAATCGTCCTGAAAGTTCGAATCAAAAAAATCAAAATAATTTATTAAATTATAGACAAAATAGACCTCAATCTGTTGGAATGCAATATCAAATTCTTAAAAATGATAATAATATGAATTACAATAATAATAATATGAATTACAATAATAATAATATGAATAATAATAAAACTAATAATAATAATAATAATAACATAAATTACAATAACATGAATTATAATAATAATATGAATCACCATAATAATAATAATAGTAAAGATATTTTAAGTAATAAAAATTATGTCAATGAATATATTGAAAAAGAAAAAGAGTTGAGAGAGAAAAAAAAAGAAATAAATGAAATGAATAAAAATATTAAATTATTGGATTTTAGACAAAATAATAATGTTAATAATATTAATGAAGGATTTAAAATTAAAAGATCTCCTTCAAATCCAAATCCAGTTTATAATCCCTATTTATATAATAAAGGAAATAATAATAATTATCCAATTTTTCAATATAAAAAAATTCAAATAAATCCAAATCGAAAAGTTTCATATGGAATAGTTAAATATAAAAATAAAGGAAATGAAAGACATTATTATAATATTCCTATTCCACTAAAATACAATAATAATATTAATAATATCAAATACAATAATAATAATAACTTTAATTATAATAAAAATAAAAATTTTATTAATAATAATAATAATAAATATATTATAGAAAAATTTAATAATAATAATTATGGCATGAAAAATAATATTTCTAGGGATGGTCCTAGAGTGATTATTAGACATGAATTAAAATAGAAATAAATAAAATAAAATATAATTCTTATTTTTTAATATATATAATTATAAAAAAATAAAAATAATAATTGAATATTAGATTAAATTAATATTTAATAATATTAAAATTTAAATGACCACTATTTCTCTACTTTTTAATGTTTTTAGAAATTCATTAATTGAAGTAAGGAGAATAAGGAAAAAAATGTAAATTATAAAATATTAATTTATAGTAAAATTGGTTTTGATGAAGAAAGTGATGTAAATCTTAATATTGAAAATAATAAAAATATATATGAATTAAATTTAAAAGAAATTTTTATTTTTTCAAAAGAAGGAAATATATTATTTCATTATTTCTTAGATAAATCAATTAAAAAAAATGAAAATGAAGTTAAAATTATTTTAAATATAATTAAGCATATTTATCCAAATAAGAGTGATGATGATAATTCAAATAGTGAAATTTATTTTAATCAATTTTATATTAATAATGAAAAAATATTTATTATAAAAGTTGAAAAAAATAATTTAATAATAGTTAGTATTTTTAATAAAGAATCAAAAAATTCAATTATTAAAATTTTTCTTTTACATTTTATTATTTCTTACTTGAATTTTATTAAAGAAATTAGTGAATTAATAATGATAAATAATAGAGCATTTAATTTATCAAATGATATGATAAAAAATAAAATTTTTGAAGAATTTTTATTTTTACCTTTAAAAGAGCATTTTCAAAAGATTTGTTTAAAAATATTACAAAGAAAAAATACATTACTATCAAATTTTAAATATAAAGGTTTTTATGTAATTGAACTTGAAAATCCAAAAATTTTATTTTCTTTATCTTCAATAATAAACAAAAACAAAATAGAAAAAATAAGTAATCTTGATTCATTATGGAAAGAATTATTATATCATTTAACTAATTTAAAACATTCATATAAAGAAAAATTTTCAAATAAATTTGAATCAAGTGATTATCAAGATTATTTTGTAAAATTAGAATATACATCAACATTTCCAAGATTAATATTTATTATAAAATTTATTCCTATTTTAAAAGGAATTGCATTAATTCATATTTATTCACAAAATAAACTTTCAAGAAGTGAAAATGAAAATAAAATTTATAAAGAATTTGAAATTATATATGGTAATGATGTAATTAAAGAATCTAATCATATAGAATATAGATTTAATGAACCTAAAATTCATAAAGAAATAGAAATGTTTTTTATTGAATTTTATATTTGTTCTAATTCTTCAATTGATTTATTTTATTATCCAAAACAAGATTTAAAATATTTTAATTTTGATTTTTTAATGGTAATAAAAAATGTTTTAATTGAAGAACAAAATAATAATAATAATGACTTAGATTCAATTTTTAATTCAATAATAAATAAATTATATGAAGAATTTTTAATATCAAAAGATAATGAAAATAAAAAAAAAGAAGAAATGACTACAAAATATTTAAATGCAATAAAAGGAGAAAATGATTTAAATATTAATCCAGTAAAAGAAGAAAAAACTATTACAATTTATGATGTAGATTCAACTTTAAAAAAAAATGAAATGATGATTTCAAATTATCAATGGAATTTTTTATCATCTAGTCAAAATATTAATTCTTTTCAAATAACAAAAAATTTTTGTTTAGAAACTTTATTTTCAGATATTAAAAATAATTTTGATATAAATCCAAATGAAATTACTATTAATTTAACTCATTTTGATGATAAATCTATAAATTCAAAATGTGAAAAATTAAGTGAAATAATTATGAAAGATAATTCATATTTTATTAATTCTTTTAGAGACTCAATAATTTCTGAAAATAAAAAGAATTATTATCATAATAGAGGAAAGTCTTATGATATTCAAAATTTATATAAATCTATTTCTAATTCAAAAAAAATAATAAATAATATACCTGAAAATAAAAGTTTAATTATAAAAAAATTATCATATTCTCATTTTAATCAAGAAGAATCTGAAAAATCAAAATTATTACAAAATAAATTTGAAAATGATGATTATCAAATGAATTATATGTCAAAAAGAAATGAAGGATATACTAAAATTAAAGGAGAAGAAAATTAAATTAATTATTAATATTAACTATTTGATATTTTTTGTTTTTGTGAATATAAATAGTAATATTTTCAAATATTCAGTTATTTTATTCTATAAAATATAATTTGAATACTATTATCCATTTAAATTTAATAATTAATTTATCTAAACTTTTTAAAGTTAAAAACAAATTTTTTCTAATTTTAAATATATAAATAAAATTAATTCAAATTGAACAACAATAAAAATTAATAAATATAATAAAATAAATAATTCTTAATAGGAATTATTAATTCATAATACAAACAAAGAAATTTATAAAGAATAAAAATAACTCATTATTATTACTTATTATTATTCTTCTTTTGTTTTCCTTTATTACAAACATAATTTTTTGAATCTTGAAAATATTCTCTATAATTTCTTAATAAATTTTCATAAATTTTTCTTCCATGATTAGATTGATTTAAAGTTTTAACTGCTTTTTTAATTTGTTCAATCATTGATTTAAATTGTTTTCCTTCAATTAAAGGTAAACATTTTTGAATAATATAATTTCCAAATTGATCACAAATTAAAGTAGTTACATTATTTTTTTCTATTAATTTATCAATCACTTTATCTTTTATATTACATGATTCTAATATACAAGCTTCAATAACATTTGAAGAATACTTTTGACTACTTAATTTAACAATTTTATTTTTTATAAAATCAAAAATTTGTATATTATAATTTTCTCTATTTAATTTTACTACTCTCTGTATAATAAAATTACCATATTCATCATTAATTAAAATTTCTATATTATTAATTATATTTTTAATTAAATTTCCTAAATCTTCTTCTTTAATATTATTTAAAACTTTAGGAAAAACACAACATCCTTGTTTAATTTTAGAAATTTCAATAATATTTTCATTCATTTCAATATATAAAGGACTTAATTTTTCTTTATTTTTAATTGCTTCAATTATACTTTGTATAACATGATTTCCATTTATATCTTTTATTAATTTATAAATATTTCCTTTTATTGAATTTAATATTATATTAATATCATCATCTGAAAAAAAAGAAGATAAATTTTCTATCATTTTTTGTAATGCCCTTGTTCCATATGAATTAATACTTATTTCAATTATTGAATTTTGAATTTGATTTAACATTAATGATATTATTTTCTTATCACAAAATTCAACATATTTTTGAATAACATAATTACCATATTGATCATTCATAATATCAATTAAATTTGTTTTAATTTGTTCATATAATTTATACAAAAATTCAGGTGATTTTTCTTCAATTTTTTTTTGAATAAATTTACTTCCTGATTGATCTTTAATCATTGCAATTATTTTCTCATTTCCTGATTTACTATCAATTGATATATTTGAACTAGGAGTAAATTTATTAGTCATCATTTTTATAAGAGAAATTGACGAATTAGAAAAATTAATATAATTATTATAATAATCTGTCATTGTTGTTATATTATTTCTATTATTATAAAATGAATAATATGGAATAATAGGTTTTTTATACTTTTTAAATCTTTCATAATTCATTGGATTAATACTATATTGAGGAAAATTATTTCTATTATTTAAATCTAAAGTTTTTGATTGAAAATCAATCATTGTTTTATTATGATTAATATTATTATTTTCTTTTGTATTTAATATTTGAGTATTTATATTATTATTATCTGGAAATTTCTCAAATAAAGAACTTAAAGATTCTCTTGAAAATTTTCTAGCAGTATTTGTATTAGTATAAATAGAAGAAAATTTATCTTCAATTTCATTATTAATAATATTATTATTATTATTATTTTTCAATGGTGTAGTTAAATTACTTGGATTACTATATAAAGTATTATTATTAGAATCAACTACTGAATTATCATTATTTAAATTTAATTTAGCATCATTTAAATCATTTTCAATATCATCACAATCAGTTAATAAATCAACTTGTTTTTCTAATTCTAAATCAAATGTAAAATAACTTTTATTATCATCTTCAATTTGTTTATCAATTGTAGTATCATTTAATCTAAATACTGACTTTTCATTAATATTGCTAAAAAAATTTGAATCACCTAAATTTGAATTTCTTGGAATATAAAAAGTATCATTATTTATATTTGAATGTTCATCATCTCCATCAAAAAAATATCCATCTTCCTAATAAAATTTTATAAAAATATTTTTTACTTGAAAAGCAAAAAGATTATTGCTATTTAGTTTCATTCTTGAATGATGAAAATCAGAATTTACTATTTTCAAAATAATATATTATATTTTTTTTAATACTTTTACTAATTGATTGAGAACGAGTTTGATTTGAAGAAACTTCTTCAATTTCATTTTGTAAATTGAAATTCAGCATTAAATTTATTATATAATAATTGATTTATAATGTTATAATTTCTTATATTTTTATATTTATAAAATTAATAATATGAAATACTTAATAATAAAAATCACTTTTATTTAAAAAATGTTTTAATATTGGAGGTTTTGTTTCTAATTTTCCTATTGATAATTTTGATAAATTTTTTGGGGTATAAAATATATTTTTTTTATTTTTATTTATAATTAATTTCATTTTTGATGATGGAATACTTGAAATTTTTGAAATATATTTATTATTTGTTTTTAAATCAAATGAATTTAAATTACTTTCATATTTAAATGTATTTAATTTATATATTTTTTTATCATAATCTTGATGATGAAAATTTTTATGATTAAATAAATGTCTTTCATGATAAATAAATTTTGGTAATTCATTTTCTTTTTCATTTTCAATTTCTTTTTTACTTATATAATTATGTTCATTTAAAAGATTAAAATAATATTCTTTTTTACCTTTTCTTATATTATTACTAAATGATTTTTTTTCATTTTCATTTCTTGAATATTCATTTTGAATATAAATATTACATAATTTACCAGAAAAAATCAAATCTTTAGTATTATTTCTATTTCTAGTTAAAATAACAATATCTGATTTTTCTCCAATATCTTTATAATTAGAATTATCTCTTTCTTTATCTAATTGATTAATTTTTTTTATTTTTTGATTATATTTATTAAAAGATTCTTTTGGATTTTTTAACCAATTATGTTGATTTTCATCATTATATATTGGATTATAACTTTCAATAACATCTGATGCTCTCTTTAAATTTATTAATGAATATTTAATTATTTTTTTTCTTAAATTTTTTGATTTTTGATATAATTTTATAAATATTATTTTTGGAAATTTATATTTTTTCCATGTTATTTCTTGTTTCATTTTTTCAAATGCATTATAAAATGCATTTTCTTTATTAAAAGTATTTATTTTAAACATTGGTTCTTCTAATTTTGATTCAAATTCTGGAATTTGTTCATTATTTTTTAAAAAATCAAAAAATACTTTATCTTTTTCAATATTAAATTCATTTTTTTTTTCTTTTTGTATAATATTAATTTGAGTTGAAAAAAATTGATTGCTACGATTTAATTTTTTCATATATTCTCTAAACATTTTTTATATATTAATTTTATATTTTATAACATTATTTAAAAAAAATATTTCATACATAAAAATTTTTTAATAATTTCAAAAATACTAACATAATAATTTTCAAAGATTATGATAAATAATTCATTGTAAAATTCTTTTTTTATATATTATTCCATAAATTTTATGAATATTAATTATTAAATTAAGTATACTATCATAATATAATTTTTTTTTATTTATTTATTTTTTTAACAAAGAATCATATAAAATGGAAAATCTTCCTCAATATATCAATGATGGTTCTAAAATATATACAATATCAATTTTTCCTTCAGGTGATTTCATAGTTTCTACAAAAAATAAATTAAAATTATATGATTCAAATAATAAAATAATTAATACAATAGATGCTCACGATATTTATACAATATATATTATAAATCAAAATACATTTTATACTGGAAATGTAAAAGGAAATATTGAAAAATGGAAATTAAATAAAAATAATAATGAACATATAACTTATGGAAGAGAAAATAAATTTAAAGCTCATAATAATGAAATAAGTAAATTATTAGTAATAAATGATTATATATATACTTGTTCATATGATGGTACTATTACAATTAGAAATATTAAAACTATTCAAGAAACTCTATATAAAATTGAAGGTCTTGAATCAGTCAGCTCAATAATTCATGATGAAGATTATGAATTATTAGTTTGTTCTTCTAGTAAAGGATTTTTTATTTATAATGATCTAATTGATACTGAAAATAAAATTAATGAAATTTATTCTGAAGAATTAAGTATTTTTTCTCAAAATACTATCCAATTTTTTGAAAAAAATGATAAATTAATTAAAATTATTGTTGGTTGTGAAAATTTGATTAAAATATATTCAGTATCAAAAGAAAATAATGTAAATTTAACCCAACAAATTCAAACTGATTATATCTGTAGTGCTATTTATGTTTTAGAATCAAATAAAAAAATAACATTCATTACAGGAGAATTACATATAAATTCTTATGCTGAAGATGAAAATAATAAAATTAGAATTTATCAAAATATAGATATAATAACTGAACAAAGTTATGCTCATAAATCGAAAATAAATGGTTTTATTAAATTTCGAGATAATACCTTATTATCTTATTCAAATGATGGAATTATTAAATTTTGGAAAATTAATTTAAATTAGTTTTAGATTAATAAAAAAAAATTAAAAGAATAAAATTATTTAATTATTTAAAATTTCTTTTAAATGAAAAACGAAAATAAAAAAGAGAAATCTGATTTAGTAAAAATTGAACAAAAAGAAAAAGATGAAATATTACAAAGTTTAATCAAAGAAAATGAAATATTAACAAAATTAACAAAACAAAAAATAACGCCAAAAGAAGCATTAATATCTTTATTACAAATATTAACAAATCAAAGAAATAGAATTGATATTTTAGGAGAAGATCAAATAATGTTAAGAACAAATATAAATAGATTAAAAAATTCAATTGATGATTTAACAAATAAAAATCATGTTTTTAAAATGTTAAATCCTGAAAATTCAAAAGGTGCCACAAAAGTAAATTATAAACCAACTGAATTTTTATCATTTTCTTCTTTAAATATTGGTTTTAATAATAAAAAAAATATTAAAACTCAAAATAATTCAATTGATTCTGCTAAATTACTTCAATTATCTGTTTCTGATTTTAAAAAGAAAAAATTAAAACCTATAAATAATAATAAAAAGAATAAATAAATCTATTATATATTTATTATTATTAATTTATAAATTAAAAATAATCATTTTTTTTCAATTTTATTATTTTATAATTAGTAGAATAATAAAATGAATTCTAATTCTGAAGTAAGTTATAATCCTTTAGAAAATAATAATTTATACCCAAATAGAAATATTACAAATAATAATAATAATAAAACTGATTTTAAAGAAAATACAAAACAAATGTTTTCAAAAGCATTTAGTTCTTTTGGTAGTTGGATGAAAGATGTTGGTAATAAAGTAAAAACAAATTTTGATAAATTAAATAATAATAATAAAGTTCAAATTAATCCTTTAGAAAATAATAATGAACCTCCAATTCAAATATCAAATATAGAAGAAGGAATAAAAATATTAGAAAATATAAAATCAAAATATCAAAACCAAATGTCAAAAAATGATTTATTAACATTACATGCAATAATAGATTTTTATAAAATATACAAAAAATAAATAAAAAAATAAAATAAAATAAAAATTAAATATTTAAAATTAAAAAAAAATTAAAAATAAATAACAAAAAAATTTAAATGGGAAGTTGTGAAAGTGAAGATTCAATAAAAGAAAGAGAAATATATGAAATGAAAAAAGAAAAACCAAATTTTCCTTGTTTAGATAAAGAATTTCCAGATATGCCAGAATGGGAAGGAGAAAGATATAAAGGAATTGGAATAAAGCGAATGAAAGGATATAAATGCACTTTGCAAATAGATAAATTGAATCAGAAAAGAGAAGAATTTTGGAATTTGAGGAATGCACATGGAGCTCCGAATTATAAAACATGGAGAATTATTAATCAAGCTTGTGTATATGATGAATATAGAGCAAATGTTTTAATGGAAGAATATAATTTAACCACTTATGAAGGATGCATAAATCACATAGTGGATAAGAATGGAATTCATTACATAATTCCAAATTACTGTATTAATGATCCATATTTCGAGAAAGATTTTAAAGTTGAGGAAAATACAAAAGAAGTAAAACTTAAATTAAATTTATATGAAGTTGCCACTAATACAACGACTGTTGTTGATACAAATAATTTAATAAGTGGTGAAGAATTAAAAAAAATTTTTTGTGAAAAAAATAATTTAAATATGGATGAATATAATATAAGAATGTTTTTTGCAGGAAATGAAATTATGAATGAGCATTTTATGTATCAATATAATATCAAAAATGATTATAAAATTCAAGTTATGAAAACTCCTAAACCAAAACCAGAAACAAAAAATGAATAAAAGATATTTTATGAAAAATAAAAATGTAAATAGTGAAATGTTTTTAGATAAATAAAAATAAAATAATTTGAAAATATAAATATGTTTATTAATTAATAAATAATATTTATTTTAATAATATTTATAATATATTTTTTATATTAAAATATTATAATTTAAATTTTAATCACAATGGGGATTGGGGATTGGGGATTGGGGATTG
>JAEEGK010013693.1_pt1 | contig 18235 bp, 13 predicted proteins | sample 8958771 | NCBI WGS metagenome assembly JAEEGK01 (sample SAMN16246547, study PRJNA631951) | gut metagenome | biome: gut microbiome; feature: rumen; material: SC-attached | host: Bos | place: Iran: Karaj | collected 2018-10
GATGAATAGTGGACATGTGTTCTATAGTCAAAACATGACTTTGAATCATGCAGCCATCAATCCTGTTTTCAACCTTATGGAGTCTTTGGGTAAAGAAGGGGATTTTGCCAATCAATACCGCTTTATGAGCGATGATGAGGCAGATCTAGCATTTTCTGAATTAGTAGACCCACAAGTCGCATTGAATGCTAGACCTGATTCTTTGGTACAAGTCATGATGCATGAAAGTACAGACTCCTTACACAATCTGTTTACGACCAAACGCCCTGAAGTATTGTTTCTGATTTTGGAAAGTTTCTCCAGTAAGTTGATGCAAACCTTAGGAGGTGAAGCTGGGGTGGCAGTCAATTTGGATAGTCTTTCAAAGAGTTCCATTTTCTTCAAGCATTTCTATGCCAACAGTTTCAGGACAGACCGTGGATTGGTGTCTATTCTCAGTGGATATCCTGCACAGCCTACCATGAGCATGATGAAATATCCTCGTAAAGCACAGCAACTACCTTCTATAGCATCAACCTTACGGGTGGCAGGATACGACTTAAGTTATTATTATGGAGGTGATGCCAACTTCACGAACATGCGTTCTTATTTGCGTGCTTCTGGTTTTGGAACCATTATTTCTGAGGACGACTTTACTGCCAGTGAACGTCAGAGTAAATGGGGAGTACATGATGGAGTACTCTTTACCCGATTATTGCAGGATCTTCAAGATGAGGCAAAGAACTACAAGGAAGACCAAATACCACATTTCCGCGTATTGCAAACCAGTAGCAGCCATGAGCCATTCGAGGTGCCGTTCCATAAGTTGGACAACCCTCGTCTGAATGCTTTTGCCTATACCGATCATTGTTTGGGCGAGTTTATTTCTGAGTTCCAAAAGCTTCCGCAGTGGAAGAATACGATTCTTGTTATTGTACCAGATCATTTGGGTGCCTATCCAGAGAACATTGATAACCTTACTGTGGAGCGCTATCAGATTCCGTTGCTTATTACGGGTGGAGCCATTAAGCAGCCAATGGAGGTAGAAACCATAGGCACACAGCACGATATAGCTGCTACTCTTTTGGCGCAGTTGGAACTACCACATTCTGATTTTCTGTTTAGTAAGGATATGTTCAACCTTTCTGCTCCGCATTTCGCTTTTTTTACAGTGCCTGATGCTATGGGGATGGTCACAGAAGACAATCGTTGGATATATGACAATAAGTCTGGCAGGGTAGTGGTCGATGAAGGTACTATTCCAGGGAAGAATGCAAAGTCAGCCAAGGCTTACCTGCAAAAGCTTTATGATGATATTGCAAGTAAATAGTTTAGAGTTAAGAGTATAGAGAATTACATGGATGTTTTGCAACAAATAGTTTCAGTAGATACAGACTTGATGCTTAGCATCAATAGCTGGCATTCTATTTTCTTCGATGGCTTTATGTGGGGTTATACACAACTGGAAGTGTGGATTCCTTTTTATATAGCATTAGCTATTTTCTTTGCCAAGAATATGAAATTACGTACATTCTTGATAGCATTTGCATGTGTGCTTTTAACCATCTTGCTATGTGACCAACTTTGTTCACATCTTATTCGTCCCATCGTTCAGCGTTTACGTCCTGCCAATTTGGAAAATCCCGTTAGTGAATGGGTACATATAGTGAATGGCTATCGTGGTGGCCGCTATAGTTTTCCTTCTGCCCATGCATCCAATACTTTTGGCCTGGCATTTTTCCTCATGTACTTGTTCCGAAACAAATGGCTTACCATCGTGATGATACTTTGGGCATTCCTCAATTGTTATTCACGTATTTATCTGGGAGTGCATTATCCGGGTGATATCCTTGCTGGACTTATTGTCGGTTTTGTAGCAGCCTCCTTTACCTATTGGATTTTTAGAAGGTGGAGCCATGAACGCCCAGATCACTATCCTTTATATTCGGTGAAACTGCCTATAATGATATGGGTTCTTTCTCTTGTTTGCTTCAGTATCTACGCTTTATGTCTTATGATGTAACGTTTATTTGAAAACCTTTTGTGCAAAGATGGTAAGATAAAGTCGCCAATTACGCCAAATATGTCCTCCTTCGCTCTCGTAGTATTCGTAAGGGAACTGCTTGCTGTCTAAATAAGTGCGGTAATCCTTATTGATGTTATATAGGAAATCGGTATTGCCTATACCTATCCAATACAATTTAGGCTTTGCTGCTTTCAGTGCGTCTATCTGACGAGATAGTTTCTGATCAGCTTTTAGGCTTTGAAGATTCACATCCATGAAGTTGGCATTGATGCCATAAAGAATAGCTGCAGAGAAAAGGCCGATATAGTCGAAGTTACCTGGATACTCCTTGCTCACAGCATAAGTGTGTCCTCCACCCATCGAAAGACCTGCCACAGCACGATTTTGACGATTCTTCAGCACATTAAAATGACTTTCCACATATTTCTGAATGTCAGGGAAACTCTCTTCCATTGATTTTGTAGGTACAGGATCACTCACATGTTGCATAAAAGAAGGTTTGTACATGCCCTTACTCCATTCACCAGCAGCTGCTTGAGCATTCATATTGCCATTGGGCATCACCACGATCATCGGTTTTGCCTTGCCTGTAGCTATCAAGTTGTCGAGAATCTGAGCAGCTCGTCCGAGTGTAGTCCACGCCTCTTCATCTCCACCTGCCCCATGGAAAAGATAGAGCACGGGATACCTTCCTCCCTTATCATAACCAGCAGGTGTATAAACCGTCATACGACGTTTCATTCCTAATGTGGGACTGTCATACCACACTTTGTGTACATCGCCGTGAGGTACCTCATTTACGGAGTAGAGGTCACCTGCATCTCCTTTGGCTCGCGTAACGATGAAAAGATTGTTGTAAGTTGTGATGTCACGACTATGATATACATTAGAAGGATCCAACAAGTCTGTACCATTTACAACAAAATGATAGGAATAAAGCTCTGGAGCCAATGACTCTGAGGTATAGGTCCACAATCCATTTTCCTCTGTCATGGATGCCTTGCCGTTCTGCAAAAAGTCTCCTTGCACCTCTACTGTGATGGCTTTTGGCGCATAGAGACGGAAGGTCACAGTTCCATCGGCATTCACTTCGGGAGAGGTGAGGTCGTTTCTATTGAAAATGGCTTCTTGAGCCAAAGAACTCATGGCGTAAAGCATTAGTGTGGAGAAAATCAATAAAATCTTTTTCATCGTCTTTCGTTTTATATTTTTGGTACAAATTTAAATCTTTTTTCGCTAATTAGCCTTATCTTTGTGCAACAACTTTAAGCACCTGTACTAATGCGAGCAATCAAACTCTAATATTGGATACTTAAAGAACCAGAAACTATTGCTGAAATCGGATACATGACGATTGGGAGATGGGAAAGGTGATACTAACAATAATAGCTGCAATACTGATAATGAATACAAGTAACGGACAGACGAAACCTGTAGTGAGGCCTGCTACACAGGCAGGAAGGTTTTATGACGATAATGCTCAGAGGCTTAGTCGTGAAGTAGATAGCCTTTTAGCTCTTCATGCCAATGACAAACAATGCAAAGATGTGGCAGCTTTGATTGTGCCTCATGCTGGCTATTATTTCTCTGGCAATGTGGCTGCTTCTGCCTATGCCAAACTCAATCCTGAGAAAGCATACAAACGGATTTTTCTGATTGGACCGAGTCATTATGAGTGGTTTAATGGAGCATCTGTGAATAGTGCAGTGGATTATTATGCCACACCATTAGGCAATGTAGAAGTAGATCGTGAGACTTCTCGAAAGCTAATAGAAGCTGACAGCGTGTTTGCTTATCGTCCAAAGGCTCATGATCGTGAGCATTGCCTTGAAGTGCAGTTGCCTTTCCTTCAAAGACGTTTAGGAAACGTGCCTCCCATTGTTCCTATTATTATTTCCTCCAACGATTTCCAGAAATTGAGTCGAATAGCAGAAGTGCTGAAGCCTTGGTTTAATGAAGACAACCTCTTTGTCATCAGCTGCGACTTCTCACATTATCCATCGTATGAAGATGCCTGCAAAGTAGATGCTTTGACGGGTGAGGCTGTTGAAAGTGGCGATGTAGAGCAGTTTATCTCTACCATTGAGGCCAATGCTACAAAGGGTATTCCTAATCTGGCTACAAGTGCATGTGGAGAATTCCCCATCATTACATTGATGTTGATGCTCGACAATCAAAATAAGGTAAAGCATCTGATGTATCAGAACTCAGGAGATATAGATAATTATGATCATAGTCGTGTGGTGGGTTATCACTCATTTGTTGTTGTGCGTAAAGAAACAGGCGAATTTTCTTTGTCTGACGAAGACAAACGGATGCTGAAAGAGATAGTCTTTCAGAGCATAAAAGATAGTCTGGATGGCAGACCTGTTCGCCTTCAAGATTCTTCAAACCCCATACTCAATCAGAAATGTGGTGCTTTCGTGTCGCTCTATAAACAAGGACGACTTAGAGGCTGTATCGGACACTTTGGCGAAGATATCCCTCTGCAAAAGGTTGTGGCAGAGATGGCTCGTGCAGCTGCTTTCGAGGATCCGCGCTTTCCATCGTTACGTCGGAATGAACTGGATGATTTGACCATAGAAATCTCCGTACTTACTCCGATGCGACGAATCCAGAGTTTGGATGAATTTGAATTGCACCGTCATGGTATCTATATCCGTAAAGGTTATCGTAGTGGCACCTTCTTGCCACAGGTGGCTGATGAAGTCAATTGGACTAAGGAAGAGTTTGTGGGACATTGTTCGCAGGACAAGGCCGGACTGGGATGGAATGGCTGGCGTGATGCGGAACTGTATGTGTATGAAGCCATTGTTTTTTAATGGGTGATTGATGATGGAGTGTAGGTATTATCAGCGAATGGATGATGGGAGAGTAGAGTGCCAACTTTGTCCGCATCATTGCAAGATTTCCATTGGAAAAACTGGCATTTGTCGTAGTCGTAAGAACCACGATGGAATGCTCGTCAGCGAGGTTTATGGCAAGCCTTGCTCATTGGCGATTGATCCTATTGAGAAGAAGCCACTCTATCATTTTCATCCTGGCACCACCTGCTTGTCTATTGCTTGCACTGGCTGCAATTTCCGTTGCCTTAATTGCCAGAACCATGAAATATCGCAAGTAACTCCGGATGTTGTGGATTATTACAAACTTACACCCGAGGATGTCGCAAGTCTCTGTCTTAAACATCATTGTCCTGGTATTGCTTATACCTATACCGAACCTCTCACTTATATGGAGTATGTGATTGATACGGCACGACTGGCTCATGAACAGGGACTTTGGAATATACTCGTCACAGCAGGCTATGTCTGTAAGGAACCGCTTGCTGACCTCCTGCCTTTCCTCGATGCTGCCAATATAGATCTGAAATCATTCAGTGATGAGATATACCAGAAAGTCAGCGGAGGACATCTTTCCACAGTTCTAGACACCATCCTTGCTATGCGCGATGCAGGTGTTTGGATAGAATTGACCAATCTCGTCATCCCTACTGTCAACGATGATATGGAGATGATACGTCATATGTGCAGATGGATGGTGGAAAATGACCTTGCCGAAGTTCCTCTGCATTTCAGTCGTTTCTTTCCTAGATACAAGATGCAGGATACTCCACCGACCCCCGTTTCCACCCTTAGGATGGCAGAACAAATAGCCCGTGAGGAAGGCATACAACATGTGTATTTGGGAAATGTGCCTCATCAACATTGATGAAAAAAAGAGAACTAGATATGAAAAGAATGCATTTTAACAAACCGTTGGAGTGGTTGATTCTCCTTATTCTTATGTTTTTGGCAACTCCTTTATGGGCGCAAGGTGAAGAAACTGCCGTGCCTGATGACCTACTGGGTAACCTAACCGACCAAGATCGTGCTGCCATATTACTAGTGAGTTTCGGTACTACCCATGACGATACTCGCGCAGCTACCATCGATGCTTTTTACCAAAAGGTCAAGGACGCATTTCCCCAACTAACGGTCACTCGTTCTTTCACCTCACGTATCATCCTTCGCCGTCTCAAAGCGCGCGGCATAGAGATAGATACTCCTTTGGAGGCTCTTCTGAAACTACGTGCGCAAGGCATTACGCATGTCATCATTCAGAGTACCAATATCATTGAAGGCGAGGAGATGGAATCATTGCGTAGAGATGTGGAAACAATGAAACCTTTTTTCAAGGAGATTCGTGTAGGTACTCCATTGCTTTATAGTACGGAAGATGCATTACATGTAATGGAGATTTTGACGCTACGCCATCCTGTTAATGAAAAACAGAAGGAACATGTGCTTTTTGTGGGACATGGTACTGAAGGACCTTCAACTGCCATCTATAGTCAATTGGACTATATGCTGAAGGCTGAAGGGTATCCTTACCACCATGTGGCCACCATTGAAGGCTATCCTACACAGGAGGATGCCTTACGCATGATACAGTCACAAAAGGGGAAGCAGGTAATATTGGTACCTCTGATGTTTGTGGCAGGAGATCATGCCAAGAATGATATCTCCGTAGATTGGAAAGAAGCCCTCGAAGCAGAAAGCTTAAAAGTACAGCTTTGCATCGAGGGCTTAGGTGAAATTCCTGAAATTCAGGATGTCTTTATGGAGCATCTCCGTTTTGCACTGACACATCGTATTCGTGACATTATGGAGAAGAAGGCCGTTTATGCCGGACAAACCGACTAGACCTTCAGGAACACACGCTTGCGATAGAGGAAATACAGGAACAGCCAGCAAACGGCGATGTAAGCTGCTTGCGTAAAGAAATCCTGCGAGTTCTCGGGCATCAGTGCTATCAGTCCACCAAACAGTTTGCGGGCGGTATAGCTGAAGTTGATGAATGCCTGTGCCAGATAGATGGTGATAGAATTCATGCCTATCACGGTAAAGAAGAGTATCCATCCGCGACAGTTTTTCACATCAATGATCCAGTAGAATAGGGCAAACATCAGTATAGAGTAAGCTGCTACGACAAGTACAAAGGTACTGGTCCACATCTTCTTGTTGATGGGGAATACGGTGCTCCACAGCAATCCGATGATCAGCCATACGATACCAGCAATGACCATGCCAAGCACTTTCTTGTTCTCACTGATATTCTTGCGTTTTACCCATTCGCCTGTGAACATACCAAGTAGAGCAGTACCGATGGCAGGGATAAGTCCCAGAATACCCTCAGGATCGATGTTGCCGTAGTAGATTCTTCCTGGAAGCAGGATACGGTCCACATATCCCACCAATGAGCCTTGCGCGCTGTAGATATCAGCTCCTCCGGCATCTGGAGCAGGGATGAATCCCACCAATAGCCAATAGCCGATAAGCAAAGCGGCAGTAATCCATACGCGGGCTTTCCAACTGGTATGCATGAAAATCAATGCACCAAACATCCATGCCAAACCGATGCGCGCCAGCACGCTGGCATAGCGAGCCTCGGCAAAGTTCAGATGACCAAGGAGTCCGTTATATAGCAGTCCTAAAAGCACCAATGTCACACCTCTGCGGATAATCTTGCGGATGATGGCTGCTTCCGTCTTACCGTTGCCACGTTGTTTCGATAGTGAGAATGGGAAAGAGATACCTGCAATAAAGAGGAACAATGGGAAAATGGTATCATGATGCGCCAATCCGTGCCATTCCACATGGTCCATCTGCGCGGCCAATGCCTCCGTGAATCCACAAGGGAACCAAGTGGCAAGAGCGGCCAAAAGTCCGGCACCGCCCATAATGAAAAACATGTCGAAACCTCTTAGGGCATCCAGTGATTGCAATCGTCCCGCAGGAATCTGTGGTTTTGTAGTTTTCGTATTCATAGTATTAGTTTTTATTTGAAGCAAAGATAAATCATAATTATATAATAAACAATAGTTGCATTAGAGAGAAAACTAACTGTATACTGTACACCTGTATACTTTTGGCTTCCCAATCAGAGATTAAAAAATGTTCTATTCTTTAGATTCTCTATTCTAATAGAAGACGTGGTACTTATAAATACATCCCTAGGAAAAATTTATTCTCTAGTGAGGTAAAATATTTTTCCTAACTAGAAAGTTTATTTTTGCTAGTTAGAAAAAGGTGTTGGGGAAATTGTCCTATTCTTTAGATTGCCACTTTAACCATCAAGGTATACAGGTGTACAGTATACAGTTTGTTTTCTCTCTATTGCAAATCCTTTTTCCTCCTCTAAAAACAATATCCCAAAGATTTGGAATATTTTACGGAAACATCACGCCACATTCTAAAAAAAAGCAGTATCTTTGCACCATAAATAAAGAGTAAACTTATAAAATAGTAAAAATGGCTTATAGAAGACTTACTGCTGCCGAAGCTGCAGCAATGATCAACAATGATGAGAACATCGCTCTTAGTGGTTTTACACCTGCAGGTACCGCTAAAGCAGTGACTAAGGAATTGGCAAAGCGCGCTATCGCCGAACATGAGGCTGGTCGTCCATTCAAAGTAGGTATTTTCACTGGTGCTTCTACCGGACAGAGCTGCGATGGTGACATGGCAAACGCTTATGCCATCAAGTATCGTGCTCCTTATACCACTAATCCTGATTTCCGTAAGCATGTGAACTTGGGCGAGATTCCTTACAATGACATTCACCTTAGCCAGATGGCACAGGAACTGCGCTACGGTTTTATGGGTGATGTGGATTGGGCTATCTTGGAAGTTTGCGACATCGAGGAAGGTGAGACTACTTGCAAGGCTTATCTGACTGCTGCTGGTGGTATCAGTCCTACTGCTGCTCGTTTGGCCAAGAAGGGTGTGATTCTGGAGCTCAATGCCTTCCATAATCCTAACGCCAAGTATCTGCACGATGTGTACGAGCCATTGGATCCTCCTCAGCGTCTGGCTATTCCTATCACAAAGGTAAGCGATCGCATTGGTAAGCCATACGTGGAGATTCCTGCCAGCAAGATCGCAGGTGTGGTAGAGTGCAACTTGCCAGATGAGGCTCGTGCCTTCAAGGACAATGATCCTGTTACTGATGCTATTGGTCATAATGTAGCTGAGTTCTTGGTACAGGATATGCATCGTGGTATCATTCCTAATACCTTCCTGCCTTTGCAGAGTGGTGTGGGATCTACAGCAAATGCTATTCTTGGTGCATTGGGAACTGACAAGCATGTGCCTAACTTCAATATCTACACTGAAGTGCTGCAAGACAGCGTGGTGGGCATGATGATGGAAGGTCGCGTAATCGATGCTTCTGCTTGCTCTTTGACTGTATCTAACGAGTGCTTGATGCAGATTTATGACAACATGGATTACTTCAAGAACCACCTGACACTGCGCCAGAGTGAGATCTCCAACTCTCCTGAAATCATCCGTCGCTTAGGTGTGATTGCCATCAATACCGCTTTGGAAGTTGACCTCTTCGGTAATGCCAACTCTACGCATATCAGTGGTGTCAAGATGATGAACGGTATTGGTGGTAGTGGCGACTTTGAGCGCAATGCTTACATCAGTATCTTCACTTGTCCAAGTGTGGCAAAGGGTGGTAAGATCAGTTCTATCGTTCCTTTTGTGAGCCATCTGGATCATACAGAGCATGATGTGAACATCATCGCTACAGAGCAAGGTGTGGCCGATTTGCGTGGTAAGGGTCCATATGAGCGTGCTCAGGAAATCATTGAGAAGTGCGCACATCCAGACTACAAGCAACTGTTGTGGGATTACCTCAAGATTGCCAAGATGGGTCAGACTCGTCATTGTCTGCCTGCTGCTTTCGCTATGCACGACACGCTGGAGCGTAAGGGCGACATGCACTTGACGGACTATGCTGAGTATGTGAAGTAAGGCTTCTAGAATTATTATTTATAAGGCGTTGCTTTTATGCAACGCCTTTTTTGTTAGTTTTTTTGTGAACCTTATAAATAAGGTGTATATTTGCAACGGTTTTGTTTCCTTGTTCTCACGAAAAAGCTGAGAAAAGGATGAAAAGGGAATCGGGTGTAAGTCCCGAACAGTCCCGCTGCTGTGAGCTCTATTTTTTTTGCTTTGTCAAGTACCTCATTGTCACTGTCTGAAATAGATGGGAAGACAGACAAGGCTGGAGTAAGTCAGAAGACCTGCAAAACCTAACTGAAGAAGCAACGATGCTGCGAGGATGGCTGTTGTTATATTTTATTTTAGCTATTTTTACTGATTATGTGGAGGTTAACCCTTAGGCTTACTTTGTGTATCGCGTGGATGACTGTGGCTTCACTGCAAGTGAGGGCTCAGAATGATACGCTTGTGACCAAAGGGCGAACCTTAAGAGAACTAACGGTAAGAGGGGACAAGAGTAAGCAAGTTACTAGCACTTCCCCTTTCCAGATAGTGACCAATCAAGATCTTTTGCAACAAGGTATCACAGATTTGAGTGATGCATTACGCCGTTTTTCTGGGGTAAACGTGAAGGATTATGGAGGTGCTGGGGGGATAAAAACAGTTTCTGTACGTAGCCTTGGCTCTCAGCATACAGCGGTATCCTATGATGGAGTGGCGGTAAGCGATCTTCAGAGTGGACAAGTGGATTTGTCGCGTTTTACATTGGATAATATCCGTTCCCTTTCTTTAGCTATTGGAGATAATGATGATATCTTCCTTCCTGCAAGGACTGTAGCCTCCGCTGCAACCTTGCGTCTGCAAACCTTGTTGCCCGACTTGGTGGACAAGAACAGCCATTTGAAAGCAGAAATCAAGACAGGCTCTTTCGGAATGTTCAATCCTTACATGCGCTATGATCAGAAAATCAGCGAGAAAGTGAGCACTTCTGTCAGTGGAGATTATCTGAGGGCTGACAATCAATACCCTTTCCAACTGGTGAATGTTGAGAATGTGACGAAGGAATATCGAAATAATAATCAGATAGAAACGTGGCGAACAGAAGGCAATGTGTATGTGCGTCCTTCTACGAATGCCACCTTAAATGGTAAGGTATATTATTATCAGTCTTGGCGTGAACTTCCAGGTCCCGTAATCCTTTATAATGCCATCAGTCATGAAAAGGAAATGGATAGGAATTTCTTTGCACAAGCCAATTATAAATCAAAATTAGGAGGAGGTTTTTCCTTGTTGTTGAATGGGAAATTCAACTGGGCTTATTCCCATTATCATGATGAAGGCGGACAATACCCAGGAGGAGAACTGAATAATAAGTATTATCAAAGGGAGTACTATGGCTCTGCAGCTGTAATGTATGAACCAACAGAACACTTGGCTTTTGCATACGCAGGGGATTATGCCTACAATACGCTGAATGCCAATGCCAATTTAAAGTCAAAACCATTGCGACATACGGTATTGCAAACGCTTTCTGCACGCTATCATCTAGATAGATTGGCTTTGACAGCCATATTATTACGTTCAGATTATTGGAATAAGACCAAGTTGGGTAATCCATCGAAAGATGCACATAGGCTTTCGCCGTCATTATCGCTTTCTTGGAAAGCTTTAGAAGAAGCAGAACTATATCTGCGTGCTTCCTATAAAGATGTGTTCCGTGTAGCTACCTTTACGGAGAATTATTTCGACCGTATGGGTAGTCGTGACCTTAATCCTGAAATTGCCCGACAATACAATGTTGGTGTCACTTATCAAGTGGATACAGAGGGATTGCTAAATCATATCCAACTATCTACAGATGGCTATTTCAACTATGTGAAGGATAAGATTGTAGCTAAACCATACAATATGTTTTATTGGACCATGCTCAATTTGGGGAAGGTACATATCTGGGGAGCCGATGTGAATTTGGATGCCGATTTCCGTCTGAATGAGCATCATCACTTGTTGTTTGGTGGAGCTTATACTTATCAGTATGCTGTGGATAAAACTATGAAGGAATCTATCTCTTATAAGAATCAGATTCCTTATACCCCTCGTCATACGGGTTCTGCTTCATTGGCATGGGAGAATCCATGGTTAAACGCTTCCATTCATTCCACAGGAGTAAGCGACCGCTATACTACGGAAGTGAATACAGAGAAAAACATGCTGAAAGGTTACATAGAATATGGCGTATCGCTTTATCGTAGTTTTTCATTAGGTGATGTGCAGATGGCTATGCGTGGCGAGGTAATTAATCTGGGGAATAAGCAATATAGCATTGTGAAGAGTTATCCCATGCCTGGAAGGAGTTTTAAGCTGACGCTAAGTATTGAACTTTAAACATAAAACGAAATAATTTAAAATTGAGAACTATGAAACTGAGAAATTTTCTGAAACTGATGGCTATGGCACTGGTAGTGCCTATGGCTTTTACTGCTTGTGAGAATGAAGAACCTCAAGTTCCTGTAGTAAAGGAATCTGTAGTGTTGGATACTGATGATGTGGATTTGTTGGTAGGTGAAAGTAAGCAAATAAATGCTATAGCTGTTGTTGATCCTGCGGCTACATCGAAGGTGATTAATTGGACTTCTTCTGATTCTTCTGTAGCTACTGTGGATGCAAATGGAAAGGTGACAGCCGTAGCTCCTGGAAAGACTATTATTACAGCGTCTTTGGGTGATGGAAGACCATCTGCATCTTGTGAGGTAGAGGTTGATGCAGAAGATGCTCTGTTAGTATTCAATGGTGGTAACATGTATTCCAGCATTGATGGGTCTTTGTCTCAGATTAGGTTCGAAAAATCGCAGTCAGTGACATATGATGTCTTTGCTGATGCAAATGGTCGCAGTTTGGGTGCTACAGTACAGGATGGTATTATTTTCGGCGAGAATCTGTATATCGCTGTGGATGGTTCAAACACCATCGAAGTGGTGAATAAGAATACCTTCAAGAGTGTGGCAACTATTCTTCCTGATGAGACTGCCTATGAGCCTCGCGACATAGTGGCTGATGATAATTATGTGTATGTGTCTATGTATACAGGACATGTATCTCGTATAGATCCAAAGACCAATAAGATTGACAAGACAGTGGCTGTGGGTCCTAATCCAGAGGAGATGGTGATAGAGGATGGTTACCTCTATGTAGTGAACTCAGATGGCTTGAACTATGGTAATAATTATGAAAATGGTAAGAGTGTTTCAAAGATTAATCTGAAGTCTTTCACGGAGGAGAAGAAGATTGAGGTAGGATTGAACCCAACGGCTATTCAGGAGTCTGGTGATAAGATTTTCGTTCTTTGCATGGGTAATTATGCTGATGTACCTGCCTCTATCTTTGTGATTGATGAAAACGACAATGTGACTAAAACTAATATTCCTGCAACTTTCTTCACAGAAGATGATGGTATTCTTTATGTTGTGGATTCTCCTTGGGGTGGCACTACTTCTTATACTTCTTATAAAGCATCCGACCTTTCTGTTGTGAGCCAGAATTTCATCAAGACTCCAGTGGACTCTCCTGCAGGTATTGCAGTAGATGAAGATCGTATTTTCGTTTCTTCATATAACTTAGTCGATGGCTATGCTTCTTATAGCACAGATGGCTATGTAAACGAGTATAAACTTGATGGTACATTTGTGAAGAAGTACGATGTGGGTGTAGGTCCTGTACACATGCTGGTGGTGGATTAAAACTGAGATTTGACAATTGAGAATTGAGAATTCTATAAGGTTATTAGTCTGCCTGCTGGCGTTAAGCTTAGCAGCATGCGGAAATAGACAAGGGATGTCTCCGTCTGATGACGGAGATACCCTTGCTTTCTCTTACGCTGAACGTATCAGTATCGTTCAGTATGACGACTATACGGTGGTAAGGCTACAGAATCCATGGGACACACTGAAGACATTGCATACCTATGTGTTGGTGGATAGGGAGAAAGAGCTTCCTCCACATTTGCCTAAAGGAACCATTGTGCGTACACCATTACAGAAGGCAGTGGTATTTACCTCTGTGCATAGCAGTCTAGTGGACGTGCTGGGAAAGGGAAGCAGCATAGGGGGCGTTTGCGATTTGAAGTACATCCAACTGCCTTTCATCCAGGAGGGTGTGGCTAAGGGCACAGTCATGGATTGTGGCGATGCCATGAATCCAGATATAGAGAAAATCATCGACTTGCATCCCGATGCTATTATGCTGTCGCCTTTCAACAACAGCGGTGGCTATGGTAGAGTGGAAGAATTGGATATTCCTATTATTGAGTGTGCTGACTATATGGAGACATCGGCTTTGGGTAGGGCAGAGTGGATGAAGTTTTACGGACTGCTCTTTGGGGCTTCTGAAGCAGCAGAGCAGCTTTTTAAGGAGGTAAGTGGCAACTATGAGCGTATGAAGGCATTGGCTGCCAGTGCTGTTACGCATCCAAAGGTGGCAGTGGACTTGAAGATGGGTTCTACATGGTATGTGCCAGGAGGACGCAGCACGCAAGGTCGCTTGTTGGTAGATGCAGGAGCCAACTATCCCTTTGCACATACGGACGATAGTGGTAGTATTCCGCTCTCTGTAGAGATGGTGATGGATCGCTGTGCAGATGCTGATGTCTGGATGTTTAAAGCTAGTGTAGAAACGGATGTGACATTGGGATGGCTACGTTCGGAATATGAGGGTTACACTCATCTGAAAGCGTATAAAGACGGCAACGTCTATGGCTGCAATACCACACGAGTGGCATACTATGAGGAAGCTCCTTACCGCCCTGACTACCTGCTAGGTGATATGATTCAGATCTTCCATCCTGAGATCCAAGGCTTGGGAGGGTTGAGATATTATAGTAAAATTGAAAATTGAAAATTGAAAATTGAGAATTAACCATCCGGATGGGAATGACAAAGTCCTAATTCTCAATTCTCAATCCTCAATTAATAAGAAGTGAGCACAGGAACTAAATATGCTATAGGGTTGACAGCACTGATAGTGGTGCTGTTTGCACTCAACTTATTCGTTGGATCGGTACAGATACCAGCGGATGAGATTTGGCGCATCCTTATGGGAGGAGAGCCACAGAAAGCCAGTTGGGGCTTTATAGTGCTGCAGAGTCGTTTGCCACAAGCCATCACGGCATTATTGTGTGGTAGTGCGCTTGCTGTCAGTGGTTTGATGCTACAAACTGCTTTTAAGAATCCATTGGCAGGTCCTTCTATCCTTGGTATCAATTCAGGTGCCAGTCTTGGAGTGGCATTGGTGATGTTGGCTTTCGGAGGCAGTGTTACTGCTGGTACTCTGACTCTATCGGGTTTTATGGCTGTACTAATAGCTGCATTTATTGGTTCTATGGTGGTAATGGGACTGATTCTGTTCTTCTCAACAATAGTTCGCAGTAATGTCATGTTATTGATTATCGGTATCATGATAGGCTATATCACTTCATCTGCGATATCTTTACTGAATTTCTTTGCAACGGAACAAGGCGTACAAAGTTATATGGTATGGGGGTTAGGTAACTTTGGTGGAGTGTCTATGAAACAGATGCCGGGTTTCGCATTGGTAACACTGTTGGGACTTTTAGGATCTGTTTTGCTGATAAAACCATTGAATGCTTTGCTGCTTGGTGAACGCTATGCTGAGAACTTAGGTATCAATATCCAAAGAGTACGCACATGGTTACTTGTTATCACAGGTTTACTTACTGCCATTACCACAGCTTTTTGCGGTCCTATTGCTTTTATTGGTTTAGCCGTTCCTCACATGGCCAGATTGATACTTGGAACGGAAAATCATCGTTCATTGTTGCCTGTAACCATTCTTATGGGTGGGGTAGTGGCCTTACTCTGCAATCTTATCTGTGTACTTCCAGGAGAGAATGGCATCATTCCGCTAAATGCAGTGACTCCTATCGTTGGAGCACCAGTCATTATCTATGTGATCATTAGTCAGCGTAATGGTAAGCAGATGAATTAATCTTTTTTTTGCAATCGATTGCAAAGAAAAATGCAACGATTTATAGTCTGTATGGCAACAACATGTATATAAACTCCATACCTTTGCTCCCGAAAATAAAAAATAGTGTGTTTAAATGAGTATGCCAGAAGATCCGATAATGCTTTACAGCTTCTTAAACATGAAGTTACGTGATGAATACCCATCACTCGATGCGCTTTGTGAAGACTTAGACGTGTCGAAAGATGAGATTTTGAAGAAAATGAAAAGTATCGGTTTTGAGTATGATTCCGAGAGGAATCGGTTTTGGTAAAAAGATTGTTTCTTGAAAAAAAGAGGGAGGACTTCAACAGGTCCTCCCTCTTTTGTGGATTATTACGCTGATTTATTGATTCAGTGCATCGGCATCTTTCATTGAAGCAGCCAGTTCTTCATCTGAAATGGTATAGTTCTGCAGGTTGCCTGCGATGTACTGATCGTAAGCAGCCATGTCGATAAGGCCATGGCCAGAAAGATTGAACAGAATCACCTTCTCCTCACCAGTTTCCTTGCACTTCAGAGCCTCGCGGATGGTAGCAGCGATGGCGTGGCTTGATTCTGGAGCAGGAATAATGCCTTCTGCGCGTGCGAAAAGGGTACCAGCCTCGAAAGTCTCCAACTGTGGGATATCCACAGCCTCCATGAAGCCGTCCTTCAGCAGTTGTGAGATGATCACACCAGCACCGTGGTAACGCAGACCACCAGCATGGATATTGGCAGGACGGAAGTTGTGTCCCAGTGTGTACATAGGCAGCAGAGGCGTATAGCCAGCCTCGTCACCAAAGTCGTATTCGAACTTACCACGCGTCAGTTTAGGACAAGAATTAGGCTCTGCAGCGATGAAGCGCGTCTGTTTGCCATCCTTGATATTGTGACGCATGAATGGGAAAGCGATACCACTGAAGTTGGATCCACCACCAAAGCAAGCGATCACCATATCTGGATATTCACCGGCCATCTCCATCTGCTTCTCAGCCTCGAGCCCGATGACCGTCTGATGCAGAGATACATGGCTCAATACAGAACCAAGGGTATATTTACAATTAGGTGTGGTAGTAGCCAATTCGATAGCCTCTGAGATGGCTGTTCCAAGAGAACCCTGATGGAATGGATCCTTAGTGAGGATGTTCTTACCAGCACGGGTTGACATAGATGGTGAAGGAGTCACCTGTGCGCCATAGGTCTGCATGATGCTACGACGGTAAGGCTTCTGCTCATAGCTGATCTTTACTTGATAGACAGCAGCCTCGAGTCCGAAGAGACGAGCAGCGTATGACAAAGCGGCACCCCACTGTCCGGCACCTGTCTCAGTGGTCACATTGGTCACGCCCTCTTTCTTGCAGTAGTAAGCCTGTGGAATAGCAGAATTTAGTTTATGGCTACCCATAGGGCTCACGCTCTCATTCTTGAAATAAATATGTGCAGGAGTACCCAGTGCTTGCTCTAATCCATAAGCACGCACCAATGGGGTACTGCGATAATACTTGTACATCTCACGTACCTCTTCTGGGATCTCTATCCAGGCATCTGTCTGGTTGAGCTCCTGGCGACAAAGTTCCTCAGCGAAAATAGGGTAGAGGTCTTCTGGTTTCAGAGGTTGCTTAGTTGCTGGATGAATAGGAGGCAGTGGCTTGTTGGGCATCTCTGCCTGAATGTTGTACCAATAATGTGGAATTTCTTCCTCAGGAAGAATGAATCTTTTAACTTTGTTACTCATAATAGTGTAGTTTAAAAATGATAATTTGCCGCCAAAAGTAATGATTATTTTCTTACGACTGACGTTTTTCTCTCTTTTTTTTGCTTATGCCGTCGTTTTTCTATAAGTTTGCTTTTCAAACAATACTCAGATGAAGTTTAATAGGCAGCTGCTATTATATCAAAATAAGTTGATTTATCCTTATGTCAAGGTGTTCCTGAACATCCTGATGGTGCTGTCGTACGTGGTGTCTGCCTTGCTGATCAGTGCAGTTATCTATGAGTATGGATTTCCCATTACAGAGGTGGAAGCCACCATGTTGGCGCATTTCTATAAGGTGGCATGGATAGTGATTCTGGTCAATATCCTGGCACACATGACGCTAGGGTTCAAGGATACACGCCTGCACTACAATGCGGTGACGTGGGTATTGGTGTTCCTGTTGCTTCTGACGCTGATTCCTGTGCTGTTTAATAAACCAGATCCTGAGCACCAAGGCATGCTTTGGTTCTGGAACCTCATGGCAAGTAAGGGCTATCGACTTAGCATCTTGATAATCATCTCCCTCTTCGACCTTTCTAACGGCATCGTGCGACTGCTAGGAAGACGTACCAATCCATCGTTGATATTGGCAGGCAGTTTCTTGGTGATTATTATGATAGGTGCCGTGCTGTTGAAACTGCCAAATAGTACTTTCAATGGCATCACATGGTACGACTCTATCTTCATGAGCACCAGCGCAGT
>JAEEGK010013697.1_pt1 | contig 18232 bp, 14 predicted proteins | sample 8958771 | NCBI WGS metagenome assembly JAEEGK01 (sample SAMN16246547, study PRJNA631951) | gut metagenome | biome: gut microbiome; feature: rumen; material: SC-attached | host: Bos | place: Iran: Karaj | collected 2018-10
ATTGCTACCCCCACGCTGCCCCTCGACTTGCATGTGTTAAGCCTGCCGCTAGCGTTCATCCTGAGCCAGGATCAAACTCTTCATTGTAATTAAAATCTTCAAATAAATTGTCCGACCCCGTCGTCTCTTGAATTGAATCTAGGTGCTTTCTTTCTTACCTCTCTTTTGTGCTCATAATGTCATAGAACTTTCGGCTTTCGCCTTATCGGTTTTCCTCGCGGAAACGGACTGCAAATGTAATGCGTTTTCCGTTCCCTCCAAGAACTTTTTTCATCTTTTTTCGAACCGGGGTTTGTTTGTCCTCTCAACCTCCATTCTGTCTCCCGATTTCCCCAATCCGCTTTTAAGAACCTGCTCCCTTTCGAAAGCGGGTGCAAAAGTAGAGAAAGATTATTTACTAGCAAGGGGTGTTGTGAGATTTTTTGAAAATATTTCACGCGAAGACAAAACGAATGAACAACAATGTTTTATGGCATCCGCATCTTCAAAAAGGCTCCAATAATACCGCTTTCGCACTCGAAAAATTCGAAAATTCAGAACTACAAACAGCGCAAATTCGGAGATTTGGACATGAAATGGGCAAAACACGATTAGAACAACTCTCTTTACATCCTCTCAAAAAAATATGTAGTGAGTACCCAACACCTATAATATATAGACATCACTATAGGGCAAAAAAAAGGGGACGCAATTGCGTCCCCGTACATTAGGCAGATAAAAATTACTTTTTAACATTAGCCTTAACCTTCGCAACAAACTCTGCAGTTGGTTTGAAAGAAGGAATGTAGTGCTCTGGAACAACGATAGTAGTGTTCTTTGTGATGTTGCGGGCGGTCTTCTTTGCTCTTTTCTTTGTAGCGAAGGTACCGAAACCTCTCAAATAAACATTGTTACCACTTACCAGTGAGTTCTTTACGCTGTCCATAAAAGCCTCAACTGCTTTCAACACTGTTACTTTCTCAATTCCTGTGCTCTTTGAGATCTCGTTTACTAATTCTGCTTTTGTCATAACAAAAATATTTTATAATCAACAAATTAAATTTTTGGTTTGGCAAATATATGAAATAGAATATTGTAAACAACCTTTTTGTCATTTTTTCTGAAAATAATTTTTTCGGTCCAAAAAACTGGGGGCGACATGCATTTTTGCACCAAAGGAAACAGTCAAACTTTTCTTAAAATGCTACCTTTACAGCCGAAAAACACAAGCGATATGCTCAAACGCAGAACAATATTGGCGGCTTTTTTGCTGCTTTCGATGTCGGCTAGCGCCCAAAATGCCGTTCAGGAAACCGACACCATACTTAATTATACCGATATCAACGGCTTGAAACAAGGTCACTGGATTGCGAAATATCAAAACGGAAAGACAAGATACGAAGCCTATTTTGTTGATGGGCAGCCAATTGGCGAATTCAAGAAATATGACTCTTATGGCAACCTGAACGCCATTCTGAACTATAGCAACGATGGTTCGAAGGCCGATGCGAAATTCTTCCATCGCAGTGGAAAAATCAGTGCCACAGGCAAATACATCGGACATGAAAAGGACAGCATCTGGCTATACTATGCCGACAACGGAATCCTCTACCTTCAGGAATCATATAAAAAAGGTGTGAAGGACGGGCTGTTCATTCAATACACATCGGAACGCAAGAAAATTGAGGAGGTAACGTGGAAAGACGGCGAAAAGCACGGTCCATGGCGCAAATACTATGTGACGGGGGCCATGATGTTTGATGTGAACTACGAACACGGCAAACTCAACGGCGAAGGCAAAGTGTATTACGCCAACGGCAAACTCCAGAAAAAAGGCAAGTATGTGAACGACCTGATGGAAGGCTCATGGCTGCAATTCGACGAGCACGGCAACTACGTAAAACAATATGTGTATAAGCACGGTTACTGCAAGGAACTTGCCGATGAGCAGAACCGCACCATCAACGAGATGGAAAGCCACAAAGACGAGTGGGAAGACCCTGCGGAGCACATGAACGATCCAACCTGGCTAATGCGTTGACAATCATGAGTAAAGGCAGAGTACTGATGGCTATGAGCGGCGGAATTGACAGCACAATGGCCGCCATCCTGCTCACCGAACAAGGCTATGAACTTGAAGGTGTGACATTCCGCTCGTGGGACAGTATCTCGAAAGCCTGCATGGAACGCGAAACTGGCTGTTGCTCAGTTGATTCAATATTCGAAGCCAAACACATTGCCAACAGTTTGGGATTCAACCACCAGATTCTCGACATCCGCGAACTGTTCCGCCAAACGGTTATCAGCAATTTCATCAGCGAATACATGAAAGGCCGCACGCCCAACCCGTGCGTGGTCTGCAACAAATACATCAAATGGGGCGCGCTGCTCGACCTGGCCGACAAACTCAACTGCGAGTTTATTGCCACGGGCCACTACGCACGCATCGGCTGCCTTGAAGGACGGCACTTCATCAGTAAGGGCATCGACACCACCAAAGACCAGTCGTATTTTCTCTGGCAACTAACACCCCAGAACCTTGCCCGCACGCTCTTTCCGCTGGGCGGATTCACCAAGCAGCAGGTGCGCCAGATGGCTGCCGACCGAGGCTACACCAAACTGTCGCAAAAGCGTGAATCACAAGAGATTTGCTTTGTTCCCGACAACGACTACCGCAATTTCCTGCAGCAAAATTCGCCAGAATATTCTGCTGTCGGCCCAGGCAACTTTGTCAGCCCTGACGGACGAGTTTTAGGCCAGCACAAAGGCTACCCGAACTATACCATCGGGCAGCGCAAGGGGCTCGAAATCGCATTGGGGCAGCCAATGTACGTTTCGCGCATCGACGCCGCCAGCAACACCGTAACTCTCGGCACTCGCGACGACCTGTTGAGCACTCGTCTCACTGCATCTGACTATAATTTCACGAAAATTGAGGCTCCGCAAACACCTATCGAAGTAATCGCACGCGTCCGCTACCGAAGCAAAGGGGTGCCTGCAACCGTTGTGGCCGCAGGTGATAAGATTGTTGTGGAATTCAGCGAACCAGTGGAGTCTGTCTCGCCTGGCCAGTCAGTGGTGTTTTACCAAGATGACGACATGATTGGTGGAGGGATAATCGATTGACACTCAATTATCTAGCCGCCAATCACGCCTATTTATCCCGCAAATTCTCAACCGAATTGTCAATCCACTCTTGCTGATAGGCTTTGCGCAGGCCGTTGTACCACTTGTCGCCGCGGGTGTAGTCGAGAACTTTCACCTTCGGGTCGGCCGACGGATGCTCGCGGAAATCGCGGCGGGCCAGTTCAATGCCCAGTTTTTCCTGACTCTCGCGGGTCCACATCGACTCATAATAGCGACGGTTCAACTCGTTGAGCAGGTTGAGCGATTTCTTCAGTTCGTTGATTTCGGCATAGTAAACAACAGCCGCGTCAACCAGTCCACCATATTGATTTTCAAAAACATAATCGTAAACTGCCTTGTGACGGATTCCGAATTTGTTGTTGCAACTGTCGGTAAAGAACTCGGTGGCGGCCACATAGGTCTCGAGAGCCTTTGCAAACTCTTTCTGCTCAAGCATAGGCTGCACCGAGTTGACCATCTTTTCGTACTCGCAGATGGTTTCGATGTCTTTCGATCGCTCTTGCACAACCGAATCGGTCAGGTTGCACTTGTAGTTGGCACGAGCAATGCCCGCCGCCTTCGACAGCGACGTGCGCGCCTTGATGAACTCTTTCTGCTTGATAAGTCGTTCAGCGGCACCTACTTGCACATTGTAGTCGAACCAAGCCTGACTGCACTCGCCGTCGCTCAAGGCCGCCGAAAGGTCAGCCAAAGCGGTCTGAACTTCAGCAACTTTAGTGATTTTGGCGTCTTCGGCCACAGCCAGCGCTTTCTGATACTGCTGTCCTGCCTTGCCCATTTGGAACATCTCAACATACGAAATGCCTAAACTACAAAGATTTACGACATACATTATTGATGCGTTGCGGTTTTTGGTTGTCCAGGCGGTATCGGCCGTAATGGGCTGTTCCTTGTTGATTGCCAGTGCCGCAGCATAGAAAGCCAACGCTTCGCGCGGCTGCTTTCGGGCCAGAGCATTGTCGCCTTCAGCCATCAAGCCGTCGTATTTCTGCTGATAGGCTTCGGTGCGCAACTCATCAGCCAACGCAATTTTCTTCAAATCCCACGTTTGGCGGTATTTTTCGGCTTCGTCGAGTTGCTCAAGAGCAGAGTCGGGATAACCATCGTCGAGCGACGATTTCGCTTCTTCCAACATCCGCATATACTTGTGCGTACGGCTGTCGAACGCCAGTTTCTCAAGTTCAGCAGAGCAACTGACTGCAGTGTGCTTTCGGCAGATGTGGGTTGCCTGATCGAAGGCGAAAAGCGCTTCGTCGGGCTTATCCATCGACACCGATTTTCCGTACGCAATCCATGCCAAATACAAGTCGTTCAGCAATTTACTCTCTGCTTTAGCATCAATGTCGAAAGTCGGATACTCTGCGCGCAAATTAGCGGCCGAATCGGCGAGCAATGTGCTCTGTTTCAAGTCTTTGGCATCATAGCATGTCTGCGCTTCCGCGATGAGTTTTGCGTGAATGGTGCCATAGAGTTGTGCCGACAGTTTGTCAAACTCTTCGAACCGTCGGATTCCCTTGATGCGCTTGCAATAGTCTTTGCAAACTGAGAGCATGCGGAAGCCGTTATCAACATCCTTGTTATCAATAAATTGACTCACCGAATCGATAAAAATATAGATGACGCGCTCTGCCAATTTGATGGTGTTGTAGCGCGTGTCGGAATCGGGATTCATATCAGTCACAATGCGGGCGCAAGTATCCAATACTTTGTAGTAAAACCCTGACTCATAATCCATTGAAGCCAACTGATAATGCGGTGGCGCATAGTTAGTTTTTGCCTTGATGGAATTAATGAACATCTCTTCGGCGCGGTCGCCCTTGCCCCACCCGAGCAATTCCATGCCCTTGTTGTGGTAGGTTTCCCACATGTGCGACAGCGCATATTCCACCTGTTTCTTCACGTCGCGGTTGGCCTGTTCCGCTTGACGCAGATGTTCCATCAAATCAATTGGATTATAGGATGATAGGTCGAGTTTTGTATCAAAATGACGTGATTTTATGTCGTTGATGACAGCCGTGTTGTTGATGGTGAACTGCCGCGCCTGCTCAAGTGTTTCGATGGAATCGGGACGGATGGCCGCCAACTCTTGTTCCATCATTTTCAGGCGGGCGTCAGTGTTGTAATAGTCATCGATAAGGCTGATGAACTCATCGGCCTCACGCACACCCGACTTGTTGAAATGAAGTTCGACCGACACAATACGCAGTTTGCAGCCTGTGAGCGGCTCTTCCTCAACGTAATAGTGGCGAACCATGTTCTTTTCTGGCTCAAACGGCTCATTATCAACCGTCCAGCGCTTCACTTCACTACCCGCGCCCGAAAGAAGCACAAATTCGGCACTGAATACTTGCGGCAACAGTACGCCATTGATACTGAAGCCTTTATACTTGCAATCGTTGTTCAATTTAAAGCCGCGGTTGTCGATGGTTATAAGCAACTGTCCACCGATGCGGGTAATGCGGCTTTCCAAATCGAGTTTGTAGGTGAGCAAACGGTCGCCGCCATCGGCAAAAACAATGTCGAGCAGGCCGTCATCGCTGCGGTTGTCACCATTAATCTCGACCGAAACAGTCTGCGACTCGTTGAATAAAGTTGATTGAGGATATGCCGCCTGACCGACGACAATCATTAAAAAAAATGCACAAGCAAAACGTTTCATCTGATGCTCAAATTACATTTAAAAACCTGGATATCAATCACATTAACAAGTAAAAAGTGATTAAAACCAATGCACAATGTACGGATTATATCAATCGATTTTGGGGCATCGGCCTTTTGTATTCAACGATGGGTTGTTAATAGCGAAGAGTTTTGGCGATTGGCGCTGGAATCAACAAAAAAAGCGGCTCTTTCGAGTCGCTTTTTGGTTGATATACAACTGCTTATCTATTAATAGAAATAAGAATCGGTTGTGTTGTAAATCTGTTTCGGACCAATGCGGTTGACCTTGCCAAATTTCGACAAGTCGTTGACATTGAAATCTTTAGGATTGCCCATAATGCCAATCACAACTGGTTTGCCCTTAATGTTCTCCTCATAGAACTTCATTATGTCGTCCATTGTGAGCGACTCAATCTGCTTAATCATTTCATCCATAGGCTCGCCATCAAAGCCAAGCAGTTTGTATGCGTCTTTTGCGAACGGAAGACTGCGTGGACTCGGGTTCGATGTCTGGCAAACCTGCAACAGGAATGACTTTATGTTGTCGATTCGCCAATCGTGACGCGGCATATCTTTGAGCAAATCCATGAACACGGTCACCGCTTCGATTGTCTTGTCGTTCTGCGTACCGATTGTGCCATAGAAGAATATCGGATTTCCTGCCACAGTCGGCGACATCGGTCTTGCACCTGCCGAATAAGCCATTGAGCGTTTCTCACGTATCTCGGTCAAAACCAATCCGTTGAAATCGCCCGAGAAATACTGGTAGAACGCGTTTGTCATCACCTCCATCTCCTTCGAATATTTGAGCATTGGGAAGTAGAAGTAGATTTGCGCCTGCTTGGCGTCGTTGTTGGCATAGAAATAAACTGTGTTTTCGCTGACATCGGCAATTTTTCGGTCCTGCGGCGAATCCGATGGTTTCTCGTGAGCCACCAACGGCAAATGCTCGCTCAAAATCTTATGAACATCGTCGAACGGCATTGAACCAGTGTAATAGATTCTGGCCGCATAGTTGGCCGCACGCGTGATGTCGCCAGTAAGGTCGGCAATGGTCATATCGTTGACAACATAATCAGTCGGCTCCTTGATGTATGGCGAATTATCGCCGTAAACCACATAAGACAGCAGCGGCTGCTTGCCCGACGACGGGTCCCAACGGCGAACATAGCGAGTTGCCAAAATATTGTTTTTCAATCTGTTCAACTGTTTCTCATCCAACTCGGGCATCAGAATCAGTTTCGAGAGCAGGTCGCAAGCGGCTGTGAGTGAATTCTCCTCACCTTGAACCTGAATTGTGAGATAATCCTCATCGGCGGCAACAGCATAATCAACATTCAGTTTGGCGAACTGCTTTTTCAGTTCCTGCGACTTGTAGTTGCCCATTATGCCCGCATCGTTCATCAGCGAGGCAGCATACGCCAGTTTCGGGAAAACATTGGTTCCCGCGCCATAGCGGATTGTAAGGTTGAAAATGTCGCTGTGCGGGTTGTTAGTGTAATTCAACTCCGACAATTCGTTAATCTTCTTCGTCTGAACGTTTGCAAGACTCAATTTTGTATCGGTCACGGCACCTGCCCTGACATATTTGAACTGCTGGGCAAACATCGATTGTTGGCCTTCGGCCTGAATCAGAGGCTTATACAATGGCTTCGAGATTTTGTCTTTCGGCTCGTTCGATTTCTCTTTTTCAAAATTCAGCACCAAATAATTATCGTCGAGATATTTTTTTGCAAGAGTCTTGATTTGCTCGGCTGTCACGGCCTTGATTTTCTCAACTCTGTTGACAATGTCGGTTGGGTCCTGTCCATAGATAAATGATTGAGCCAGCAAACTTGCCATCGATTCATTGTCCTCCATCATGAGTTCGGTTTGAACGCAGAGGTTGGTTTTGGCCAATTCAACATCCTCGTCGGTGAACTCGCCGTTTCGCACTTTCTCAATAGCCGCCAGAAGTTTCTTCTCGGTCGATTTGTTGGTGGCATAACGACGCTGGCTGTTGTCGTACAATGGCACACCCTCAATAATCAGACGTCCCTGCTCTTTGAACGACAGCACACCTGCATTAACCGAAGAAATCTCACCGTCGAGCACCAATTTGTCGGCAACGCCTGTCTCATTACTGTTTGAAATCAGATTCATCACCACTTCCAACGGAATCTCATCCTCGCTTCCTGCCTTTATGCCATTGAAAACCATATAAACAACTGGCGAATAACCAACGTAAACGGTTTTCTGCATACGCCCCTGAATTTTCTCATCAGCGGCAACGATTCGTTCAGGAACAGGACCTGCGGGCAATTTGCCGAATGTGGTTCCAATTTTGCCGATAATAGCGTCAGCCTTAACGTTTCCTGCTATGACAAGCACCATGTTTCCAGGCACATACCACTTCTGATAGAACTCAATCAGTTTGCTTAACTGCGGATTCTTCAAGTGCTCGCCCAGTCCGATAACCGAACGCGCATATGGTGTTTTGCCGAAAATTGACTCAAACATCTTTTCCTGAACCGCACGACCTGCCTCATCCTTGCCGCGATTGTACTCCTCATAAACGGTTTCCAACTCGGTCTGGAACTCACGGAAAACAGGATTGATGAAACGCTCCGAGGCCAATGTGAGCCATTGGTTCATACGGTAGGCTGGAAATTTATTGACATAGCAAGTGTAATCGTACGATGTCCATGCATTGGTTATTTTGTCGCCAATCAACTCGCAGAGATTGCAATATTCAACTGACGAACTGATTTTTGCGGCCTCAATCGTCAACTCATTGATTTGCATGCCGATTTCGTTCTTTTTTTGAGGGTCCTGCTCGGCAGCCATCTCATCGTATTTGGCGATGATTTGGTTGTAGATTGGTTCCTCTTTTGCCCAATCGAGCGCACCGATTTTTTGTGTACCCTTAAAGAGCATGTGCTCCAGATAGTGCGCCAGACCAGTGTACTGTTCTGGGTCGTCGTATGAACCAGCACGCACACCAACCATACCGAATACATCAGATTGAGTCTCATCCTCCCAAACATAGACCGACAATCCGTTGGCCAGTTTGAATGTTTTTAGTTCCTGTGCATCAGCCATTTGCCCGAAAGCAAAGAATGCAGCAAGAAACAAGAATTTAACGTTTTTCATAAAATACATCATTTAAGTTTATATCGCAAAAATATCAAAACAAAGACCAAAAGTTGCGCTTTGAAACAAAAAAAGCCGTCAAAAAATGACGGCTTTTTGTCGAAATATGAATTACTCAATTATTGTTTAATCATATCGGTAGAACCAGGTTGATACCAACCCAATTCTTCAATGTATATGAAATAGCCGGGGAATGAAATGTTTCCTTCGTCATCGTAAGTTCCCACGATAAGGTCCTCTGTTGGCTCACCATTTTCATCCAAACCATAGAAATATACCCAGCCCAAACCAGAATCTGGATCTAGCTCACCATAATTACCAATAGCCGGCTCATAATCAACAATTATCTGCTTCTTTTCAAAATCGACTGTGGCTGTAACGGTTTGCTCGCCACCCCACCAATTGTAGATATTGATTCTGTTATAGGTATTCTCAACCCACGAGATTTCCATAGGATATTGATAACTATCGTCTCCATCGTCAAAAGCCGCATATGCGCCAAACAAATAATCATCCTTAAACGGAGGAGGAGCAGGTGTGGTGAATTTTGTCACTTCACTGTATTTGACTTCAGTTCCTACAACAAAATAGGATTTAGCATAATAATCAGTGCTACCAGAAACATTAAGCGTTTTCATTTCACCTGGTTTAACCACAAATTCCTGTTTATCGGAAAAATCCTCTTTGGTAGCAAACAGTATTCCGCTATACATTTGCGACAATCCTGCTGTATCGCCATCGATTTCATACGAAACTGTTACCGACTCGAAAGTCACATCGGTACATTCCGGAGCCGGAAGGTTCACATCGTGAGTATATTTTGCATCAATGTCGTCCTTAACCAAGTCTTCGCACCCTACAAAGGCAAGTGCAACCATTGCCGCCGCTGCCATTGAAAAAATATGTCTTTTCATCAGATACAAATTTTAAGTTATTATTGATTTTGATCTTTTTCATCAATTTCGTCGTTCTCCTGAATCTCACGATACGGGATTTGGTACGTCCAATCCTTGGCACCCGCTGCAACCACAAATTCAAAACCCGTCATGTGGTTTGAGCATTTAGTACGATCAATACCTTCATACAGACGTTTCAAATCGAAAAATGAGAATCCCTCGCCTATAAGTTCAATGCGGCGTTGAATCCATACATCGTTCACTGTTACAGAGGTTTTGTTCCACGCTGGATCACGTTTTTCCATCAGTTCTTTCAAAACAGTGGCAGCCTTTGCGCCATCGCCAAGATGAGCATAAGCCTCAGCCTCAATCAGAACCATTTCCGAGGCTCTCATATAAACATAATCCATTTCCCAATTGGCATCGCCACCGAATTTCAGGATTGCATACGGTTGGCTAGCACCCGGAAGTTCAGGATTCGAATATAACGAGCCTTGGGGATCGTTGAACCAGTTTGCTTTGCGCAAGTCGGTGTCGCTCATCTGATTATACAACCAATCAGAAATACCATGACCAGAATATTTAAGACCTGCATAACCCGGAACAAGGTTGCTCATGTGAGAGAAGAACGATGCAAGGCTTGTGTTCGTTTCCGAGTTGTGGTCGAATCCCCACATCCACTCTCCATTGGTAATATCGGTAAAGCCGTCTTTCAGACCTTTCTCGTCCATAATATCATAATTGGTACGGGCTGCTTTTGCTGCATCAGCGGCTTTCTGCCATTGCTGCGACATCAGATAGTAACGGGCCAAGAGTCCGTTAGCCACGCTGGCATCAATAAAGTCTTTGCCACTGGCTCCACCAGGACGCTGATAACCTGCATTCAACAAATCAACTGATTTGGTTAAATCGCTCTCGATTTGGTCAAACACCATCTTAACTGTATTACGGCCTGCACGATCTTTTTTCTCTTCGTCACTCAAATTATCTATCTTGCTATAGCGCATTGGAACACCCTTTGCATCATAATCAAATGTATTTGCATCTTTCAGATATTGCTGATAGAGTTGAATCAGATAATAATATGACATTCCGCGTACAGCATAGGCCTGTCCCATAATTCCCTTTGCTTCAGGAGTCTCCGGTTCCTCGGTAAAGAGGTCGAGAATCTCGTTTGATTTCTCAATCATAGTATAGAATGTAAGCCAATCGACCAATGTGCGGCGATAAGTACTCATTCTATTGTCAAACTGATAATCATAGCCGAACCAGTGGAAATTATAGCATGTAATGTCCTCGCTCATCATATCGGTTGAATGCAGAACTGACATGTATGAGAAATCGTCGTGCGGACTGCTACTGCTACCCGTTACATTAAAAGACACCATGAATGACCATATACCATTCAGGTATGCGTTCAAAGCGTCAGGGTCAGTCTCGATCAATGATGCTGCTGTTCCGGCATCAAGTTCTGAAGTTATTTCTCCGTCAAGGAATTTTTCACCGCATGAGTTCATGGTTACTGCTGCAACCACCCCAAGCATTAATGTTGATATACGTGTAATTTTCATTTCTTTAAGTTTTAAATCCCTGATTAGAATGTTATTTTAACTCCGGCAGAATATGTGCTCAAAGCAGAATATACATAGCCTGTCTCACCAGAGAAAGATTGACGCGGGTCTAATCCCTTACGTTTCGAGAACAACCAGATGTTGTCGCCAGTAATATAGAAGCGCATCTTCTCAATCTTGTATTTCTCAAGCAGTGAACTTGGAAGCGAATAGCCCAAGGTGATATTCTTGATGCTGAAATACGAAGCCTTGGTCAACCAACGGTCGCTTTGTGCGTTCGCATCTTGATCTGCGAAGCAGAGAGCCGGAACATCGGTATCGGTATGGCCCGGAGTCCAACGGTTGAACATGTCCTTATGGAAGTTGTTACCATTGTCGCCCGGATTCATAAGAGACTGATAGAATGAATCATAAACCCAGCCACCAATCTGATGGGCTGTCGAGATGCTTAAATCAAATCCATAAGCCTCAACGCTTGTTGATATACCGCCTGCCCACTTTGGAATAGCCGATTTACCGATTTCGTAATAAGAGGCATCTGAATTGCTATAAACTTTTGTCTCCTCGCCAGTTTCCTCATCCTTTTTCCAGTATTGTGCCTTACCATTAGTCGGGTCAACTCCGGCATATTTAACCATATACCAATCGTAGAGTGAGCCACCCTCCTTACGCCAATAACTACCAGCCTGATAACCTTCTTTAGGTTTGCCTTCGGCCAACTTGGTCAGTTTGTTCTTGTAAGTCATACCATTGAGAGTTACACTCCACTTGATATCGTTTTTGTTTACGATGTCATATGTAGCCTCCAACTCAACACCCACGTTCTTCATGTTCATCTCGTTCTTCCAAGTGTAACTTGGTTTTCCTTCAGATGATGGCAGAGGGTGCTGATAAATCATGTCGCGTGTCTCTTTGATGAAGAAGTCAACATTCAAATCAAAGCGATCGAAGAAACGCGATTCAAATCCTGCATTGAAGTTTGCTGACTTCTCCCAAGTCAAATCAGGATTGCCACGCAAAACCTTGGTCAAAGCAGGCTCACCGTTAACACGCTCTATTTCATACAAATCTTCATACACTTTTGCCAAACCTAAGTTGTTGTTACCTTGAGTTCCGTAACTAACTTTAAGTTTAAAACTGTTGATTTGCTCAATGTCACGCATGAAGTTCTCCTCCTTGATACGCCATGCACCACCAAGAGCCCAGAATGTACCCCAACGCGAATCGGGATGGAACTGAGAACTTGCATCACGGCGAATACTTGCAGTCAGATAATAACGGTCGTTGTAGTTATACTCGACACGCGACATAAAGCCTTCAAGCGTTGACTCAGACGATGCTGAAGTCAAATTCTGATATTTCGATGCATTGGCAAATTCCGGATTTTTGGGGTTGACAAAGTTTGTCATCTCACCCTCCATATCGTTAACAACGTCCTTCTTAATTTCATGTCCCAAAAGAACTTTCACATTGTGCAATCCGAAATCATGGCTGTAGTCGAGCAACTGGTTAGCATTCAGTGCTCCATAGCGTTGTGACTCCTTGTAACTACGTCCACCTACATCGGCAGCATCACCACCTATAGGAGTCTGAAAATAAGTAACATTTGCAACAAACAAGTCGTAAGCGATATTAGTTGTGAATTTGAAATCCTTAAGGAATTTCACTTCAAACAAGCCTCTCGATGTCATGTTGTCAATTGTGACTTTATTGATACTGGCTTGAAGTTGCGCCATCGGGTTCGAATTGGCTGCATATGGAGTCATATACTCATACTCTTTCTCGCCAGTGTTCTTTCTGACAACATTACCTTCCTCATCGTATTTGTAAATCGGGTAAACCGGTCCAACATTTTGAGAGAACATGAACAAGTTGCTATAGTTGTTTTTAACTTGATCAGAGAATACACTTTGATCGGTCTTAGCGTATGCCACATTGCCCTCAACACGTATGTTGCTGCCCAATTTATGCTCAACCTTCAAACGTGTAGCGGCACGTTTAAATCCTGAATTTTCAACGTAGCCGTTATCATCAAGATAAGAAATTGACAGATAGGCGTTTGTAACCTCGCCACCACCACTTACATTGGCGTTGTACTCCTGGCGCAAACGAATTTTGAATGGGTCTTCAAGCCAACTGTCGTTCCATTTCTTACTTGCCGCTTTGGCCTGGCTTGTAAGTTTGCCTGTCTCTGGGTCGATAACATCGGCTTTATCAACACCTTTGTAAATGTTGAATCCGCCCATTTTTTCATCGATGAAATTATGCTTAGCATCCTTTGCGGCATATTCGCTTGCGGTAATATATCCCATTTTACCAGCCAAACTATTACGATACGACTCAAACATCATTTCGTAGTAATCGCCTGGATCAGTGATTACATCGTAATTACCAACGCCGCGAGCATTGAATCCCAAGTTGGCTTCAGCATTGATTTGAGGTTTGCCGCTCTTTCCTTTCTTGGTTGTGATGATGATAACACCGTTTGAACCGCGGGCACCATACATTGAGTTGGCTGCCGCATCCTTCAAAATGGTATATGATTCAATATCCTGTTGCGAAATTGAGTTCAACGAGCCCTCGTAAGGAACACCATCAACCACAATCAACGGGTTCTGGCTTGCTGAGATTGAGCCAATACCACGGATCAGAATCTTTGCCGATGAACCTGGAGTACCACTGCTGCTCGACGACTGAACGCCAGCAACCTTTCCTTCCAAGGCTTTCGACACGTCTGACACTTTCATCTTCTCGAGTTCGGCACCCTTAACCTGCGATGCAGAACCTGTGAACGATGATTTCTTTGCTGTACCATAGGCCACAACCACAACTTCGTCCATACCGATCGACTCTGGATCAAGAGTGACGTTGAATTTTGTTGTTGTACCAATTGCCACTTCCTGTGTCTGCATTCCCATGAACGAGAATACCAGGGTTTCAGCATCAGCAGGAACACTTAAACTGAAATTACCATCGAAATCGGTAATTGTTCCCATAGTAGTCCCTTTCACAATAACATTGACACCTGGCAGAGGTTGGTTGTCCTCCGAAGAGATAACTGTACCTGTCAAGGTCTTGTTTTGTGCACTAACCAATTGAATGCCAAGGGACAAGAGGCACACAATCAGCATAGTAAACTTCTTCATAAACATATTAATAAATAGTTGTTTCTTCACAAATCACAAAGGAAAGAAAAATTTGCATATATGGCACTAAGTTTTTTACGCATTATGAACAATATATGGTGAATCAGTTAACCGATAACGAGAACCGTCGGCTATCCGAAAAACGCACCTACTCCACCACCTGCAATTTGGCAAACTTCAGCAGCAGTTTTTTCTCGCCTGCTTTCGGGAAGAAAATTATGGCCGCGCGGCTGTCGGCATTGCCATCCATGCGCAGAACTTTGCCTTGCCCGAACTGTTGGTGCAGCACGGTAACTCCTGGCCGTATGCTGTCGATGGACGAAGGCTGAATGCCTGACTGCTGGCTAGATTGTCCGCGCAACTGTTGCAAGCGGCGCTGTGCGGCGAACGATGCTCCTGTCGGAATTTTTGTCTGCCCGAACGATGATGAGACAAACGATGATGAACCGAATGTTGCACGCTGCGCACCACCAACCGCACCCGAAACCACAGTCATATATTGCGGGTCGATGTCTTTGATGAAGCGGCTCGGCGTCACCTGCTCCCGAGCGCCGCCGTATTTGGCTCGACTGCGGCAATAGGAAACTGTAACCTGCTGCATGGCCCGCGTGAGCGCAACGTAAAACAAGCGCCGCTCCTCCTCCAACTCGTGCTGACTGTAAACCGACATTGACGACGGGAACAAACCTTCCTCCACACCTACTATATATACATACGGGAACTCCAAACCTTTGGCCGAATGAATGGTCATCAACGTGATGCTGTCCATGCTTTCGGTCTTGCGATTGTCCTGATCGGTAATGAGCGCCACGTTTTCAAGGAATCCGACCAGACGCGGACTCTCGCCTTCTTTATAATTGGCTGCCACATAATCACTTATGCCGCGCAAGAGTTCTTCGATATTTTCAAGACGGCTGCGGTCATCGGGGTCGTCAGAATTTTGATATTCGTTCTTAATCCCCACGGTATCAATAATTTCACGAGCCATATCGTAAGCGTCAACTTTGTCGAGCATCGGAATGAATTTGCAAATCAGTTCGGTGAACCCTGCAACTTTGGCAACCGTTCCGCGATTGAGACCCGCCACTGCCAACAACTCTGGATTGGTCGCAACAGTCCACATGCTGCAATTGTTGGCGTTGGCTGTCGCGCTGATTTTCTCAACCGTGGTCTCGCCGATTCCGCGTGCGGGATAGTTGATGACACGGCGCAGTGCTTCGTCATCGTTATTATTGACAATCAAGCGCATATAAGCGATGGCGTCCTTCACTTCCTTGCGTTGGTAGAACGACTGTCCGCCGTAAATCTTATACGGGAAATTGCGTTTGCGCAAGGCTTCTTCAAAGGTTCGACTCTGCGCGTTGGTGCGGTACAAGATGGCGAAATCGTTGTAGTGGCAATGATTGTTGGCAATTTTGGCGAAAATATCGCCCACCACGTTGTAACTCTCTTCAATATCGGTCATTGCGGCCATGACACGCACAGGGTCGCCTTCGTCCTTTTCTGAAAAAACATCTTTCGGAATCTGATGTTCATTCTTCTTAATCAGGCTGTTAGCCGCCGAAACAATGTTCTGCGTCGAGCGATAGTTCTGCTCAAGTTTGAACAATCGGCACTGCGGATAGTCGTTTCGGAAATTCAGAATGTTCTCGATTTTGGCGCCACGGAACGAGTAAATGCTCTGCGCATCGTCGCCCACCACGCAGATGTTCTGATGCTGCTGCGCCAATTTCTTGATTATCAGATACTGTGCATAGTTTGTATCTTGATACTCATCGACCAAAATATATTTGAACCGTTGCTGATATTTGTCGAGCACGGCAGGATTGTCGCGGAAAAGAATGTTGGTGTTGAGCAGCAAATCGTCGAAATCCATTGCTGACGCCTGACGGCAGCGTGCCACATAACGTTCATATATTGTGGCAATTAGAGGCATACGGTTGGCGTTGTCGGTGGCCATCAGTTCGCTGCTTGCCTTGTAGGTGTCGGGCGTGACCAGATTGTTTTTCGCCATCGATATGCGGTTGGCGATGTGATTGGGCTTGTAAACCTTATCATCGAGACGCATCTCCTTGATAATGGACTTGATAAGGCTTTTCGAATCGGTAGTGTCGTAGATGGTGTACGCCGAAGGGAAACCAAGACAGGCGCTCTCCATACGCAGAATATGGCTAAAGATGGAATGGAACGTGCCCATGACAAGCGACTGCGCGTCAGAGCCACCAACCAACGACTCGATACGCGACTGCATCTCGCGCGCGGCCTTGTTGGTGAAGGTCAAAGCAAGAATGTTCCACGGTTTCACGCCGTTGGCAAGCAGGTGGGCAATGCGGTAGGTGAGCACGCGCGTCTTGCCCGAACCAGCACCTGCCACAATCAGGCACGGGCCTTGCGTGGCCTGCACTGCGGCTCGTTGCACATCGTTAAGTTGGTCGAGATAGTTCTGCATTATCGAAGGTTTCTGACGGCGGCAAATGTACATTGAAAGTTGGAAGTTACAAGGTAAAGTTACTAACCGGGCGGGAAGAATGCGAGTTGACGGGATTGGGAAAAATTGTATTTTTATCGGCAAAATTGTGACGATGGCTTATACTAATCACGACAAATTGGAATGGACGCTGATATTCATTTATGAATTTGGCCGCCGCTTTGGTTTGACGCTCAAAGACGCTTTCGACTACCTGAGCCGTTACGACGGCATCGGCTTTGTCGATAGGCACTACGATTATGTTCACACTCAGTCGTTTATTTCGATGGTGAACGATATAGCTGACTACTGCCATCAAAAAGGAGGAGCGCTCGTATGATTCTCTACCACGGCACAAATAAGGATTTTGGAGAAATCGACCTGGAGAAATCGAAGCCAAACAAAGACTTCGGACGAGGATTCTACCTCTCGAAAAGCTACAGCCAGGCTATGGATATGGCCAAAATCAAAGTGGAACAGCTTAATTGCGGCTCACCGGTGGTTCTCTCGTTTGAAATCGATGAAAAGCTGATGAAAGGACTAAATGTGCTGCAATTCGATGACTACAACGAGGATTGGGCAAAATTCATACTGCAAAACCGCAATAATGCCTCAAACAAACAAGCGCACGACTACGATATTGTCATTGGCCCCATTGCCAATGACCGCGTTGGTGTGCAACTATGGAAATACGAGACACACAGCATTGATATGCCGACACTTATAAACAATCTGCGCTTTATGAAAGGTATTACCATTCAATATTTCTTTGGCACAGAACGCGCCATAAAACTTTTGAAACGAATATGAGCGATAAAGAAAACATGAAACTCGACATGGTAACGAACATTGCCTCGCTACTAATGGAAGATAACGAGCAAATGTCTATGGAACAGGCACTTTCCACGGTATTCAAATCTGACACATATCGGCTTTTGCAGCAAGACGAAACAACATTTTACTACCAGAGTCCGCGATATGTTTATTCCTATCTGAAGACGGAACTGGCCACCGGCAAGGTTGGATAAACAAAAACGCGAACATAAATAATCATTTACAGCTCATTTTTTCGCTGCAAAATTTTAACGAATGGCGGATTACCTATAATATTGCACACGATTTTGAGTTATAGCTATCGACAAGTTTTTCGAGATGAACAGACCCGGACTAACATTTTTGCTGCTTGCCAGCCTGCTCCTTTGGGGCGGCAGTGCCTTTTCGCAAATAACGGCC
>JAEEGK010013698.1_pt1 | contig 18232 bp, 18 predicted proteins | sample 8958771 | NCBI WGS metagenome assembly JAEEGK01 (sample SAMN16246547, study PRJNA631951) | gut metagenome | biome: gut microbiome; feature: rumen; material: SC-attached | host: Bos | place: Iran: Karaj | collected 2018-10
AACGCCATATTATTTCATCTATTCCTTCTGTTCTGAAGGGTCGAGCATTTTAATAACTTTTGCAGGCACTCCACCGACTACCGCAAAATCCGGAACATCTTTAGTAACTACAGCACCTGCCGCAACCACTGCATATTCGCCGATTGTAACACCTGGACAAACTGTAACGTTCATTCCAAGCCATGCATTCTTTTTGATTGTTACTTTTCCGTAGGTGTATTTTGTGTGTCGCTCATTAAAGTCGTGATTGATTGTAGCAATGCGAAGGCCTGGGGCAATGCAAACTCCGTCGCCAAACTCTATTCCACCGGAAGCCGACAAAATGGCCGAATGATTGATGAAGACATTTTTCCCGAACTTTACGCGGTTTCCAAAGTCGCAGATAAAGGGAGTGAGAATGCGAACATCATCCAGCTTGCGGCCAAAAAGTTCTTCAAGATCAGAAACATAACTTTCGTCATCAGGCATCTTTGCATTTGCAATCGAGCAGAGTTTTCGCGCTCTCATCATTTCGCTGACTGCTTCCTTAAAATAAGGCTCACGAACATCTGTTGGTCCGCCTTTTTCCATAAGTTCATAAACATAGCCTGGGGTGTAGTCCATAGCTTCCTCCTTGGTTTTACATCTTAATTATAAGCGACACATGTCTTTTTATTAAGAACAGGTTATGGTATAATGTTGTTTAAACGACAGATGTTGCAAATGTGCCTATTAAAGAGGCTTTTCTGGAGGTAAAAATGGCTGAAGAAAAAACACAAATCAGACTTTTTGAAGAACAGAAAGTTCGTACAATATGGAATGCCGAAGAAGAAGAATGGTATTTTTCGGTAGTGGATGTTGTTGCGGTATTAACCGAAAGTCCTAATCCTCGTAAGTATTGGAGTGTATTAAAAACACGTTTGAAATCAGAAGGAAGTCAGTTGACTACAAATTGTAGTCAACTGAAAATGCCTGCTGCTGACGGTAAGATGTATAAAACCGACTGCATGACGACAGAACAACTTTTCCGCCTGATTCAGTCAATTCCTTCTCCAAAAGCAGAGCCCTTCAAAATGTGGATGGCGCAAGTTGCAAAAGAGCGGCTGGATGAAATGCAGGACCCGGAGCAGGGGATTCACAGGGCTTTGGCAGAATATAAGGCATTGGGATATTCTGACAACTGGATTAATCAGCGGTTAAAATCAATTGAAATCCGCAAAGACCTTACCGACGAGTGGAAAAAGCACGGGCTTAAAGAAGGCGTTCAATTTGCAACTCTTACGGACATTATCTATAAAGCCTGGGCAGGAAAAACTGCAAAACAGTACAAAGAGTATAAAGGACTCAAAAAAGAAAACCTCCGCGACAACATGACGAATCAGGAACTGGTTCTGAACATGCTTGCAGAAATGGCTACAACAGATATTTCAAAAGCCCGCAATCCTCAAAATTTTACGGAACATGCAGATACAGCCCGACGTGGTGGAAATATCGCAAAAGAAGCTCGTGAAAAACTGGAATTGGAAACAGGTAAAAAAATCATATCTCCGCTAAACGCAAAAGATTATTTTGAGCAGCAGCAGATTGAAGACAAAGAAAATAAAACGGAGTAAAACTATGACCCAACAAAAAATCGACCCGCGCATTATCCGTACAAAGGAAGCGATTCAGACGGTTTTTAAGCAGATGGTTTGCGAAATGCCTTATGAAAAAATTACTGTAAAGGCAATCACACAGGCGGCCAGAATCAACCGCAATACTTTTTATCTTCATTATAACTGCGTGGATGATGTGCTTGCGGAGATTCAGGAAAAACATTCCGGCGAATACAGTGCTATTGTTTCGGGCTTTGACCATCTTAAGGATACGGGCAAACTGGTACGTTCCTTTTTTGAATACATGGAAGCTCAGGATGATTTTTTTAAGCGTGTTACCTGCGACAGTCGTTTTGACTATATACGCGAAAGAATGCAGAACCGGGTAACAAAGCAGGCGGCGGAATCTCGTCCTTTTAAGGGACTGGATCAAAGTGTCCGCAACATTCTTTTGACTTTTAATAACTGCATAGTCCTGCTTTACCGCCAGTGGGTTGCCGACGGCCGAAAGATTCCAATGGAAGAAATGATTGAGCTTGCAACAACCTTACTGGAAAAAGGGATGAAGGGATTCAGGAATAAATAGTAAAGATATTAGCGGTGATTTTAATATCATTTTTCATTGACAAATATACTTTATCCATATAATATTACTAGAGAACACTCTAGTAGAGAGCTCTCTAGCAGACACCGCTCTGGTAATACTTATAACAGCCCAAGAGGATTATCAATATGGAAAAATTTATAGGCAGAAAAGAAGAACTTGCGTCTCTTCAGGAGCTTTATAACAAGAAAGGTTTTCAAATGGCTGTTCTTTTTGGACGAAGAAGAGTTGGAAAGACAACACTCATAAATAAATTCATTGAAACAAATAAATGCAAGTCAGTTTCTTTTGTCAGTACAGAAATGACGGAAAAAGAACTCTTGGAAAGAATGGGAAATGATGTTCTGGACAGTCTTGCTCCGAATCTTAGCGGAAAATTAAAATTTGATTCTTTTGATTCTATTTTTGATTTTATTGCAGAAGAATCAGCAAAAGAGAGACTTGTTTTTGTAATTGATGAATATCCATATCTGGCAAAATCCTGTCCATTTATGGATTCTTTACTGCAGAAATATGTTGATAATAAATGGGAGAAATCAAATCTGTTTTTTATTTTACTGGGTTCTCTCGTTTCTTTTATGCGGGAAGAGGTTCTTGGTTCCTCCGCTCCGCTTCATGGAAGAGCTAATCTGGAATTCAAAATTAATCCATTTAATTACAAGGACACAGCTTTGTTTGTTCCTGATTATAATGCAGAAGAGAAGGCCATTGTTTATGGTCTTACAGGAGGAGTTGCAAAATATCTGGAACAATTTAACAGTAAGCTTTCACTTGATGAAAATATCGAAAAACTATTTTTCTCTAGAAATGCATTTTTCTCTGAAGAACAAGTTAAGACAGTTATTACGGCGGAAAAAATGAATCCTGTTGCCTATAATTCTATAATAGATGCCATTGCAAAAGGAAAAACTAAATATAATGAAATTCAGTCAAGCACAGGAATGTCAGACATCAGCTACTGTCTGAATAATCTTATTTCAGCAGAAATTGTAGAGCGTCGTGAAACTCCTAAACCATATTATATAATTTCAGATTCAATGATAAATTTCTATTTCAAATATGTTGCCCCAGGTGCAAGTCTAATCAATAGTGGAAAAGGAAAGCTTTATTATAAACAGAAGGTAAAAGAGAGGTTGCATAATTTTATGGGCAGCGTTTTTGAAAGAATGGCAAAAGATTATATTCTGAGTAATGTCGGAACAAAGAAAATTCCTTGCTTTTTGACAGATATTATTGAATACCAGAATTCTGTAAAAACTGGAAAAAATATTGTTCTTATTGAAATAGACCTTCTTGGACTGGATGGAAAAAACTATGTTCTGGCCGGTGAGTGTAAGTTCAAGACTGAAAAATTTGACAATGGAGATCTTGATAACTTCCTGAATAAAGTAAATTATTTGCCAGCTTCAAATATAAAATTAATGCTGTTCTCACTTTCAGGCTTTACAGATTATGTCATTGAAAATTCTAAAAACCTTACACTGGTTACATTAGAGGAAATGTACTAGGGCTCTGCTTTACGACTCATTCACCAGCTTGCCGGTCATGTGTTCAATTTCAAGTTCAAGGCACTGAACGCGGGGCAGGGCATTGGTGAGTTCTTTTTCAAGATATGCCTGATCATCTGTGAATTTATAAACCAGTTTTGTGCAGATCTGGCGGGTAAGGTCCGGGTCTGTTACAAGGCGGATTTTTCCAAAGACGATTACACTGTTGATGTTCAGCGCCCATTCGCCTTCCTTTCGGTAACCCTGGTCATAAACGCAGAAGCTTGCCTTATCGTAGTTTTTTATGGCATCAATTTTGTGGCCTTCCTTTGCGCAGTGAAAATAAATCTTATTGTCTTCTTCGCTGTAAAGATGAGAAAGGGGAAGCCCGTAAGGATATCCGTCATCACCCAGCAGGGAAAGAACTCCGCGTTTTTCGTTTTTCAAAATCTCTTTGCATTCAGCTTCTGAAATCTGCTGCTTGAATCTTCTCATTGGTCGGAACATATGTTTACTCCTATTTCTTATTTATAAAATACAGCCCTACAAGGCAGATTGCAACTCCCAGAACCTTGCTCCAGGTGATTGATTCATGATACCCGATAAGACCCACAAAAATCAAAATGACTGCCAGTGCCGCGTTGGAAACTGTTGCCAGTGTGCTGACTTTCCAGCCTGCCTTATAAGCAAAAATAAAGCCTACTTCAAGTCCTGTAATTACAATTCCAAGAACGATTGTGGCCCAGTTGGTATGGGAGAACTCTTTTAGAATATTCCCACCTTTTGTAGTAACAAAAAAGGCCAGCGCCGAAAAAAGTGTTGCCACAGCATAAGTGATTGTCATGCTGGCATAGGTATTCATCTGCACAGGGATTCCCTTTGCGCAAATCTGATAAAGTGTGTTTGAGAAAATAATGATTAAAAGCGGCCAGATGTAATTGAACATATGTTGATTATAGCGGAAATTGAGGTGGATGTCAGTTGTTGATAACATTACTTCCTTAATTTGACAATTTGCGGCTTTTTGTTTCTTCCCAGAAATAATTCAGAAATTAGATTTTAATTTTCAAATTCTTTAATTTCATTTCTCCAACTGCACCAGAAGTGTTTTCGATTGCCCCAAAAAATCATACCTTCCAACATCATTGGCCATTTGTTTTTTTCAATGCTTTTTCTTGAAGAAGCAAAGTCGAATAGGTGAGCGTAAAGAATTGCCATTTGAAAATCATGAGTACAAAATAAATCAGCTTTATTTTTCTCATTTCCATTTTCAAATATGTAATCAAGCATAATATTTGCTGCGTCTTCGATGCTATTAAATCCTGGAAGTCCATGATTTTTTAATTCATAGATTATTTCTTGATTGTTATAGTTGGAATCTTCAAATACTTTATTGCTTAATTCTGCTTCTTTAGTCTGAGGCCCTTCTAATTCATTAGGAGCTAATATAATCTCTCTTGCAGTGTTTGCACCTAGTAAGATATTTTCGCAGGTTTCTATATTTCTTAAGCAGGAACTGGAAGCAACGAAACCTATTTCATATTGTAAATATCTTCCAAATGTTTTACACAGTTCTATTCCTTCATTTGTTAGTGATACTTGTCTTCCAACTCCAGAGGAAATTTTCCCTCTGATTGAATGTCTGAAAACAATTTTACAATTGCTATTTGCAGGAACTTTAAGTGCTCCATTTTCCATATGTTCATAGATTGATATTAATTTCATTATTCAACCTCCAGGATATTAATTTTCTTTTTTTTCAAAAGGAATGCATAAGCTCCACCGGAAACTATACTGTCAAAGGCATTGCCGATACCAAACAAAAGTGCAATTCCTGTGAGAGTAGGAGTCCAGAATCCACACAGATACAGAATGAATGCTGTGCCATAGTAAATCGAATTTGTTACTACAGATTCAAAAAGCATGTAGTTTGTTTTACCAAGGCCATAGAATTCACAGTCAAATACATTCTGAATTGCGTACAGAACATAAAATCCGAGAAGGAGCATTACAAGATTGAAAAGTTTATCAACATCTGAAAATTGTAGCACATTTGCCATAAAGCCTTTCCATCCAGGAATTGTAATGAACCAGATTGCACATACGAAAAGGGTAACTGCAAAATAACCGAGTGTATTTTTTCTTACTGCATTTTCATCTGTTCCAGTTTCCTGCTTTATAAGTTCACCAAGCTGATTAACAGGAAGAAGAAGCCATCCCCAGATGAAATTATTTGCAACCCAATAGGTTCCCTGTTCATTTACCATATTTACCATACGGCTTATCATCAGCATATAAGCGATATTTCTTACAAAAGATTCAATGCCGGAAATGCCACCTATTTTTATAAAATCTTTTGCCCATGTAAAAGAAAGCTTTTCCTTATTCAAAATTGAATAACCTTCTTTTGAAAGCAAATACACTGATGTTGCAAACAGAATAATATTTACGATGATATTACTGTATCCGATTCCATTTACTCCAAGATTTGCTGATAATTTCAAAGTTGAAACAAAGAAAGTATCAAAAATCACACTTAAAATTAGTTTTGCTGCAGTAAGAATGTAAACAAATTTTGATTTTCCAAGAGTTACAAGACAGACAAGCATAAAACTACTGAGCAGGGCAAAAATATTTGCAACGCTCTCAATTCTGATGTATACAGCAGATTCTGCAATAATATCTTTACTTGTTGCCATAACATTTAAAAGCGGATTTGTAAAACAGCAGATAAGAACAGAACACACTGCATATACACTAAAAGATATTATCAATCCTGTCTTAATACGGTTTACATATTCTGTTTTTTCAGAAACAACTTTGCCCATAAAGAAATACAATGGAAGAATTATTGCTTCATCGAGAATCTCGTAAAGCAGATTAACCCAAGAAAGCTGACCTGCAATTGAGAATGACCAGTCTCCTGGTAACTGCCCAAGAAAGAACACGCGTAGGGTAGTGTAAATAGTAGGACACAAGCCCATTACCAAAAGAGAAGCAAAAAGCTTCCAGTTAAGATTCTGTAATGATTTTCCAATTTTATTCATTTGTAATCTCCTTGAAATATTATTATAGCTCATATTTGTTTCGAACACTATTTTTCCTCCCATATACAACCGCTGTTTCGTATTACTTTCGAAATATCTTTGACGGTTTTTATTCCACTACGTGAATCACTTGGGGTTTTATCTACTTCAATAAGTAATTCCTTACCACAAATAAAGTAGCTCATAATGTAGTGATTTTTGCAGCGTACGATTCTAAAACCTAATTTTCGAAGTTTCTTTTCCATGTTTGCATCAATTCGTTTATACCCTCGAAAAATGGGTTTTAACGATTCCTTTAATTTCTTTAGATCTTGTTCCGACATAATGTCATACCTCCTTTATGAGTCAGATAATAATCATAGAAATCAAAAGTGTAAAAATGTGACTTTTCTATCATTGTTTGTATTGGAAAAACAATGATTTTCGTAAAAAAATTGATAGAAAATTCACCTGTTTTTTTATTAATTCAAAGCGTATAATGTATAGAAGTATGAAAACTATACATGAAGAATTAAGAAACCTTACAATAGAGGAAATCACAAAACTGGAAGCCGATACAATAGGACTTTCATTTTTTTCAAAAGAGTCTATAGAATTAGGTGTTCCATTTAGAGAAGATGAATCTATAACAAAATATCAGAACTTGCTTTCTGGAAACGACAGGACTGTTAATAGAGAACTATTTGTACATTTTGAACGACGTCAAAGAGATATATTGGAGTATATTGTTAAGAAAATTATTCCTAGTGGACAATCTCTTTTTATGGCAAAACAAATTGATAAAGGCATAAAAGAGTTTTTTGACAAAAATGATGGAAGAAATTTCCAGATAGTTTCTTATGGATCAAACAAGCAGTATATTCCAGATTCAAAAGCTCAAAGTACTGATTGGATAAACTATTTTTCTCAAGTGGATTATGCCGAGCTACCAGAATCTCTATGCGAAGATACTTTTATTAAAAGTGTATATCAGATTTTTTCATATCAGATTTTACCTCTTCGATTGCAATATCATAAGGAAAATGAGGGCTCTGAGGAACTTTTGAAGATTGTAAAAGAAGTGCAGTGTTCTATTCGCTATAGATTGATAGATTTTTCATATCCTTCTCAAATAAACGAGCTTATTGAGCATCCATCAGATTTGAAACTACTTAAAAAAGATTTTAAACACGATATTTTTACTTCGTTTGATGATTTTTGTATGGTGATTAATTATCTTTTTGATTTTTATTCACATCTTTGTGATCGTATTGGGGAATACGAAAAGACTAGGGCAGAGAAATCTAGAGAAGAAAAATGGTATAGCGTTTTTAGAAAGTGCGCATATATAGAGCGTCCTACCTACAATGATTATGATTATGGTGAACGAAAAAATGAATCTTTTTGGAATTCTCTTGAAGTTTTGCGTTTGTCAGATTCTTTTGAAATCTTTAAAAAGGAGTTCGGAAACACAAAAGAAGATGAATTTTTCAAGGGTTTTGTTCAAGGTGGAGCTAGAGGTTTGATTCAAACTCCTCATAGTTCAAAAACATCAGATTTTAATTCGTTTATTGTATTGTTTATAAACAGTATTATCGAAATTGTAAATTCATTTTCAGGAAGTGCACATAAATTAGAACGCATATCAAATATAGATGATATTGATTCTGTGCTTAAAGTTATTACACCTAATCAAGATGAGTTCTTTCATATAGGAGAAATGTCAGAAAGTGAAAAATCTACTTATCAGGCAATTTGTTCAATAACATCTGAACTTTTGAAAGAAAGTAAAAAATACAGCGAAAAACTCAATACAAAGCAATGGTTTGCCTTTATGAGATCTCTTATAGACGATAAAGCATTTTGTATGAAAGAAGAACAGAAATCAAAGAACTTTGTTTGCTTTCAGAATGAAGTATTAAGAAAGTCGTATTCTTCTTCGGCATTCAATGATTTTGTTGCTCAACTTACTGGTGTTTTTGAATATCAGGGGTTTCTTACAAGTATTGATATGTGTTTGGAAAATCTTGAAAGGCTAAAGATTTCTGATAAAGATTCTGAAGAAAATTGGAATGGATTTGAATATTCATATTACAAAACTTCTTTTGATTTTATAGAGAATGCCCTTAAAAAGATTAGAGAAAAAGCTAAAACCTTTAAGAAGGATGAAAAAGAAAAGGATATGTCTCCTTCCTGGAAACATAGAAGGTGGTGTGAATTATTGGGTAGTCTTATTGACAAAGCTTTTAATTTAGAAGGACTTCCAAACCAAATCGATGATTGGTATTTTGATTCAGAGAGTAAAGAATCAAAATTAAAGTATGATGGAAAGACTTCTTTTAAACCACTTAACATCCAAGATTTTAAAACTATATTGCAGAGATGTGTATACAATGTTCCAGATACAATTGCAACTATTATTTTTGATATATTTGGTTTGAATGATGATTACAGTTTCCGTAATTCAAATGCTATTCTTGATAAATATAAATATTCCGGACTTATGGAACAAAATCCCTTCGCACATTCTACGGTTTCTATATTCTATAAATTTCTCTATGATTTTTTTATGTATTTGAGATCTAATATTAGTGATTTTTTACCACGAGGACTTTCTCAAAAGAAAATACTTGAATATTCTTTGATGAATTATATTGCAAAATTCATCATAAACACAAAAGAATTTGATTATCTAAATGGGAAAAACGAAAAAGATAAAGATGAAGAAAAACGTAATTTTACACTCGCAAAGCTTTTTGTTAAACGTTATTTCGAAAAGAAAGGTGGTATTTATAGACCTTCGATGAAGTGTGCAAATATTGCTTTAAAAAATAAAGTAAAAGAAGCAGGGCTTTCAATAGGAGGCGCTCTTTCTGAACTTGCAAAGAGAATTGATACCAAGCGTAAAAGCGAAGATCTCAAAAATATGCCTTCTTCTTCCACTTATGTATTTAATCAAATTATATCTGATGATTCTCTATTTCCAAAGGAGATTCCTTCACGTGTTGTAAAGAAATACAGAATGGACTATTTCAATTATTATTTGTTATGTAATTTTATCAAAACTGTTGAACCATATTTAGATGAGCACATTGATGAAGATCGAACAGGAAAGATCTTTTCTGAAATTATTGAGGGGATTTTAAATTATACATTTTATAAACCTGAAGAATATAAAAGAAAACCCATAAAAAGTGGATTTGATTATCTATTGCGGCAAAATCTTAAAAATAGCAATAGCTACCATGTACCTTTTTTTGAAGAGTATTTCTGGTATAGTGAGCAAAAAGATGATCGGCTTTTAAAAAAACTTCGTGGGGTTAATTATGCTATCGTGCAAGATTGCTATTTTAGGATGAGAAACTTTTCTTTCGATTATTATACATCTAATAAAGATAGAAAATTTGTTGATATTGAACTCGAATTGAAATATGCAGAGTATATTCGTGATCAGCTTGGCAAAGGAATAGGAGACTTTTATTATAATTATTATCTTGCAAAACTAGAATATTATAAATTCGTGCACGATCAAAAAAATAATTCACTTAATACTGTAGTTGAATATTATGAAAAAGCATTCAAGTTCATATATTCTGCAGGGGATTTTGCAGATGAGTTTGTTTCTGATGTGGTTAAGCTTTATTCTCCAATTCGGGAAAGTTTACGTATTTTTAATCGTCGTAAAGAAGACCGTAAACGAAATGAAGAATGGCTCAATTATTCAGAACCAAGGGCAAAAGAATATTATGAGAATCAAAAAATCCAGATAGAGCAGGAATATGAACAAAGTCTAGAACGTGCAAAGAAAATTTTCCACTTTGATATTTCCAGCTCCAGTATTAGAGAAATTTCTATAATTACATTCAAACGTATCTGGCAATGGTCAGAAGCAGCGGGGGTAGTGGGACGTTCTTATGAACAATTAAATTGCAATAATTGTCTTGGAGAAACAATATGGAATTCTTCTTATTTTCGCGATAATTCGTTAAGCGTTAGAGAGAATTTTGAGAAACTTATTGAAGAGTTAGAAAAAGGAAATGATTTATTTTCGGTAAATATCAGTTGGTAAAATGTTTAAATTTCGGTAATATTTCTACTGATTTATTTGCAGAGTCAGATAACTTCAAGCTTTTTATGGGTGATACAGGTCTTCTTATTACGCAGATTCTGAGAACCTCAAATATTGTTCAGTTAGAGCAAGAGGATATGAGCTTTTCTTTCACGAGTATTACTACACACCAAAGGGAAAGAAAACTGAACAAAAACATGAGCGTTTTATTATATATACAAAAGATTTGACGCAGGATGATGATATTACCTTTTTGCCTGTTTACATGACGATGTGCTTGTAAAAGTTAATAACCAATCGGTCTGCTTGCAAAGTCAGAAAAACTTCATTACATTGGGAAACTCGATTGTTAAAGGAAATAATATGAACGAACTTACACCAATTCAAAAAGAAATAGTAACTGCCCTTGAGCAGATGAAAGAAAAATCTCTTATAACAGAAGCAAATCTCGCAAAGAAGGTTCGAGAAAATGCAAAAATCTCCGGTAAGAATAAGGCCGGAATCTGTCTTAAAGATCTGGAAGTTTGCATTGAGTATCTGGGTGAAAATAATCAGCTGCCTTATGCACTTCATCTTAACAGCGTAAATGATATCCTGATTAAAAAAGAACAATCATGGAAACTACTGGATGGGGATGCCAAAAAACGCCGTCAGTCCAGTGAAAAGTCTATTTCTGTTTTGACTAACGGCGATTTACGACAGAAGGCTTCAGGCGGGAAGGGCATGCAGAAACGGAATGACAGGAAGAAGATGAGTTTTAGGGATATTGAGGAGTTTGAGTAATTCGCTGGGTGAGGCAACCCAGCTTCAAGGTCTATTGTGGCTAACTGGTTACCTCGCCAGTCGCATTTGCTAGAATTGTTTTCGCAGCGTCTTGTACATAGTCTTTCAGTTTCGGTGGATTTAAAACCTTTGCGCCACCTGTAAAGGACATAACCCAAGAAGCAACCTGGCTCAGCTGGTTTGTTTCAAAAGAAAGATAAACGGTACCATCCTTATTCTCACGAAGAGTCTGCCCGTCATGCCAGGTTCTTTCCATCACAAAGGTTTTTAGTCCTTTTACAAACTCAATTTCAACTTTGTACTTTTCGCCGCTGTTTCCCCAGGCACCTATCTGAACATCAATGTGGTCATCAGGCTTAAAGTCTTTTGGAATAGAAAATTTCTTTTCAGTGACCTTGCAGTTTTTAATTCTTGGCATTGCATAAAGTCTTATAGCCTGAGCGTGATGAGAATATCCCAAAAGATACCAGCTGCCTTTCTGGCAAATCATATGATAAGGATCAAAAAATCTTTCTTCATAATCAGTATTCTGTGCTGTCTTATATTCCATCTGTAGAGTGCAGTGAAGTTTTGTAGCTTTCAGAATATTCTCAAAAACTCCTTCTTCAAGTTTTGTGATTGGATTAGAAATGAAATGAACTTCGTTATTAATCAAAGCTGAATCTACTGTAATATTTTGTGGTAACATTTTAATTAGTTTATTCATTAAGTTTCTGTAAGACTCTTCAAGCGGTGTATTTTTATATTGTTCAAGTAATGGGAGAATTGTAGAAAGAGTAAGCAGTTCTCCTTCGTTGAGCATTACTCTCTGGAGATAGAAAGTAGGGTCAGTATAATAATATCCATTCTTCTGAAAGTCATAATCAATTGGAGCATCGTAATCATTTTTCAAAATCTCAATATAGCGTCCGATAGTACTGCGGCTAAAGCTCCAGCCATATTTCTTGTTCAGTTTGCTAACATTAGGATATTCACCGTTAATGATGGACTGGTCAATCTTCATGATATAAGAAAGTATGTGAGTTGCATTCCTTTGAGGAACTGTTTCTTTTTTTTGAGCCATAATCACTCCTAGTTGTTATAAAAAATTATATCACATTTTTTTTAGCCTGTCGCACTAATTGCGACACCCCTTGATTTATAATTAAAAGCGATGATAAGGAGGAAATGCTTATGAACGCACAGATTTTAATTAAGACAGCCAACGACTGGTTTGAATTCATAAAGAGCAAAACAGGTCAGCTCGATTTCGTTGGCAAATGGGAAAAGAAGGATCAGCCAAATGTAGACGGCGCACAGAAGCTTGCTTCAAGTACTTATTACACACCAAGCTATTATGTTTATGTAAACTCAGCCCTCAACTGTAATCCAGTAATTTATGTAGCTCCAGATGTAGATGTTTCAGACAAAAATCTGTTTGATTACCTTGTACACATCGGACCTCTTCTTGCTGCTGTAGAAGCAAAAAATTCTTTACTTGCAGGTGAACTTTATATCCGACGCTCAGAAGTTTTTGAACTGTTCTCTCAGGTAACAGAATACATACTTGAACCTCTTAGCGTTGAGATTCTTTTCTCACTCTGTTATGGCCGCATGCAGGAAACAGAACCAGAAGAACTGGAACTTGTTTACGATTCTGCAATCGATAAGCTTGATTACGATTCATCACGCGAAAGCGTTGATCAGGCTTTCATCCGCTACTTCAAGAAGAATTCTGCACAGTTCACTCTCCCACTCGTAGGAACAAACTTCTACAACTGGGAACACGATTCAGTTCCTTATGCGCTCGGAAAACTTTGCAACAACATCAATCCGGAAGATCTTTCAAGCGATGCTGAAAAAATCCGCAAGGCAAAGCATGACTTCTATGAGAATCTTGAAACAGTTGTTCAGGCAGAACCATACAACCAGTATGACAAGAACTCTATTCTGGTAACAATCGAAAATCCTATTGCGAAAATCTCAGGAAATCCAGGGCTCGAAAAAGCCGGACACATCAGAGCCCTTGCAGCAAAGATTATCCGCGAAGCAAATCCAAAGAAGATGAACTACGGCGGAAAACTTGCAAGCCTTTCTGGTAACAAGATTGTTGTTACTCTTGAGGTTTAATATAAAAGACGATTACTTAAAAGGAAAATATATCAGCAGTAAAGATTCTTCTGGAACTTATGAAGGTATATAAAAATAGGAGAATATTATGGGAATGGGTGTAAATTTAATTTGTAATCAGTGTCATGAAGAAGAGACTCTTTTACTTGGATGTGGATTCAGTTCTTTTATGAATGGCTTAAAGAATGTTGTTTTCGTATGTAAACGTTGTGGTTATTGGGAACCGGCAGAAGTTCCCTTTGATAAGAAAGATATTGAACATGGAGCTCCGATAATAGAAGGGAATCATAAAGAAGAAATTAAATATGTATGTCCAGCTTGCAAAATACGAATGAAGAAATATGACAGGTATTTTAATCAGAATAATGCCCCTGTAATTCCAAAAATGATTTGTAAAAAATGTGGTAATCAATTAAAAGGCTGTGGTAATATTTGTTGGGATTAATTATGACCGTAGAAAAACAATTACTATACACCAGAGCAGAAATAAAAAAATGATTGATAAAATCCTGGAAGGGTTTGAATATGTTTGTAATCGCACAAGATATATAGAAAGCCAATGTTCAGGCGGAGCTGTATTCTATAATGAAGACGGGACTGTTTTTAGAGACACAAGACCTATTATGAAAATATATTTAGATATGGACGGTACTTTAGTAGATTTTGTCTCTCAAGTAACCAAATATGACTTCTGGCGTAAAGACAAAGAAAACAAAGTAGACTGGAAAAAGGTTAAAGCTATGGGCCCTCGCTTCTGGTCAGAAATGGACTGGATGCCAGGAGCAAAAGAAGCTTTTACTAAATTACAGGAATTTGAATTACAGAAAAAAATTACTCTTTACATTTTAAGTTCAATAGATTTCGAAGATGGCCGTATTGGAAAAAAAGATTGGATTAAGGAGAAAACAAACTTTCCACTTGAAAAAGTAATCTTCTGTCTGGAACCGGAAGATAAAGCAAAATGGGCAGATCAAAACTCCTGGCTCATTGATGACAGAAAAAAATCCCTTGAGCCATTCTCTGCTGCAGGTGGAAATATAATTAAGTTTACTGGTGATTGGAAGAAAGTTTTAGATAATATTTCTAAAATTCAATAGATAATATTCATTGTCTTTTGCAACCGTCAGTGTGCAGCCTCTGCCTTGAACTTTCATAGTTCAAGTGTAAAGCCAAAGCACTGGGAGTTAGTGTTTATGTTTTGTTACACTGTGTAACTAAGGGAGATTTTATAAAAAAATTATTTATTATTACAAAAAAATATTATATAATTTATACAAAAGGAGAAAAAAATGGATGATTTAGAAAAAGAAATTTTATTTAAGAAAATTGATCAACTTCATAATGCAACATTAAATTTTTCAAAAGCTAGTATTCAAATGAAACAAATGATGATTACTTTGGCTGCAATAGTTGCTCCAGTTGTAGTTAAATTATCTAAAGATAAACTAAATTCGGCCCTTTTTATTTCATTATATACAATAATTGTAATTTTTCATTTTTTAGATGGATTTACATATTATTATCAAAGAAAATTACGAGATTTAATGGAATATCATTTCAAACTAATAAAAGATAATACAATTAATCCAGAAATTAAAACTAAATGGCAAAAAGTTAAATTTTTGTTCAAGTCATGTTATAATTCATCAACTCTTATTTATTTATTTTTCCTTATTGCAAATACAATCGCATTTATTCTTTACTTGAATGGTATAATTAAATGAAAGTATTTGTAAGTTATACTCAAAAAGATAATGTAATAACTAAAGAACAATTATCTAAAGTTTATTCTTTTTTTTCTCAAAATAAAATTAATTCTTATATAGATTGTCTTGTACCTAATACTACACAAGAAAAAGTTGAAAATGAATTAAAAACAAGTACATTACTACTTTTGGTTAAGACCTATAATGTTTATGATTCAAAATGGGTTAATAAAGAATTATCATTAGCAAAAGAATATAATATACCAATAATCGAGAAAAAGTATGAAGATATATTTTCTACTGATTTCTCAATTAATTGTATTTAGTTATTATTTCTCATCAATCTCTTTTAGCCGATTCAGCCACTTATCCAAAGTTCCATCAGCAACATAAGAGCCAAACAATCCATCACTAAATCTCTCGCCTCTTACTCTGGAAAAGATCATATAAAGAATTGTATCCCCATCAAGTTTTGAAACTTCAACTTTTGATAAATCATCATGTACATCAAAGTCGGTTGCTTTGTAGATAACTTCATCATAGTTCTGTCCGCCGTTTGGTACGAACTCGTACATCTTGTGCATAAACTCACTTGTAATTTCATCATACTCACACCAACCGGGAATAAAAGTATTTGGCTCAGCATCTTTCTGATCCGGGTAATTCCAGTGGGCAGGTTTTAGTTTCCCGAGATAGAATGTTACTTGTTCGTACATGGTCAGCTCCGGATTAGTGTAAATATTTCAAGATTGAATCTCTATATGTTTCAATTCGATTTTCTTTATCAATTCCTTCTTCTGTTTGATTAACCATAAATACTTCTACAGGTTTGTCTTTATTTCCATTTTGGAAAACTTGGAATCCACCTTCGAGACAAATTACATTGTAATCATTTGATTTTAATTTCAAACCATAATCATCTTTTGATAAAGAAGCAGGATCTATTGCCTTTAAATATGGAGACCAAGCCAAACTTGAAATATGTCTTTCAGCCCAAATAATTGCCATTTCATAATTCTTTATAAAATCAGGATCTTCACGTTCATAATCAATATAGTATCGTCCATACCGTCCTGGTCTAAACTCAGAATACTTTATGTAGTAATATCTCCATTCATATAAACTTTTTTCTTCACAATCTTTTAAATACGAATCTGATATTTCGTCTAAAAAGTTGTCAGTGAAATTTTCTGATTTAGATAATAATTCTAGTAAAACTTTTTTTGTATTATCATATCCATAATTAGCACTCTTATGAAACAGTTCTTGCCAAGCAAAAGGATTTTCACTTGATCCAAGTTGATAGCGCCACTTATTTGAATTTCTTTGTCTATAATCACCTGTAGCAAGTAAAGCACAATCAACTTTATCCCAGCTGCAATTAAAAAGAGAATAAAATCTATATTTTAATTTTATATTATCAATACCAAGAATACTAATTTGACCATTAAGAAGATTGTGGTCTTCTAGTTCAAACAGTATTTCTTTATCTTTTTCATTCTGTTTGGCCCAATCCATTTTTTCAATTTCTTCATTTAATTGATTTACATTAAAGTTTGGTGTCAAATCTGTTTTAATTTTTCCATCAATTATAATGCTATCAATTTGCTTAAGGATTGCAGGCAGACGGTTACCACCATCACGATTTTCGTCATTATGAATTTCATCTTCAGAATTTCGTACTAAATTATTAATAATTCTAAATCTTCTCTTAAAGTCTTCAAAAGTAATTTTTTCTTTATTTAATAAATAAGTTATAACAGAATACAATAAAACTAGTTTTGGAAGAGTGAACTGTTTCTTGATTCCAAAAGTTCTAAGACAGGCTTCAAACAAATTTACTTCATTTCTACTGTCTAATAATATTTTTCCTTGTTCATATTTTTTTGTATCTGTAATAAATGAATTGAAAAAATCTTTAATATTTTGATTGTCTGGTATATTACACCAGCAGTCAAAATACTGTTCAAGAAGTTGTACATTTTTTAAGACTTTCTCTTTATCACCTATAAAATATTCTTTTAATAAATCAAATTCATTGGAACTTTTACCTAGTGGTGTTTCACCATTTTTGTAACAAATAATATCACAAATAAAATTGAAATATCGTAAGAACTCATCATCAATAACATTATCATCACCACGATAAGTCCATAACATATCAGTCCATGCGATATCAATTTTGTTAATTATTGAATCAGCATATTTTTGATCTAGTTTTTTTATTTCTCTTTCAAATTCTGCTTTGAAGTGTTCGAAATCAGTTAATGGTTTACCACGTGAATTCATTTTAATATATAATTCATCAGTTAGTCCCATATCCTTAATTGGCAAGAAATAAAATGTTATTGACTTATTACAAAGTTTTTTCCATAAATCTGGAACATCCTTAAACTTTTCATTAATTGAATCCAACATTACAAGCATTGAATGAATTGTTGGATCTTTTTTCCAGTCTAATGGGAACCAACTTTGTTCTATGATATCGTCAGAAATTTTATTATTAAAATCTGGTGTAAAATCAATTAAATATTTACAAAAATCTCTTGCACTATATCTCGTTTCATAACTAAATTGCATTAAAAATGAATATTCTGTTTCATTTATATTATTCTTTTTAGCAGCATACCAATGTAACAAAAACAAAGTAGTTAAACGCTGTTGTCCATCCAGTGGTGTCATTATACCATCTTTATTAATATCACCATAAACAAAATCAAGAGTAATAGGTTTTTCTGTTACCGCTTCTTTTAATGCTTCGAGAAATCTTTCTCTCTTTCTATTTACACTTTCAGAAAGTCTTCCTTGCGCATAATCACGTTGAATAATTGGAATGATTATTTTCGATAATGCTACAGGTTCATCGTAAATAGT
>JAEEGK010013702.1_pt1 | contig 18231 bp, 16 predicted proteins | sample 8958771 | NCBI WGS metagenome assembly JAEEGK01 (sample SAMN16246547, study PRJNA631951) | gut metagenome | biome: gut microbiome; feature: rumen; material: SC-attached | host: Bos | place: Iran: Karaj | collected 2018-10
TATCATCGAGCGACTCGTCAAACGCAAACTCATCATTTGATATAATGAGTTCATCAAATAGAGCGGTCATTTGCTCTTCTAAATTATCATTTATAGGAAGAAAACTCTCACCAACGGCGAGAGTAATTCAAAGGAACTGCCGTTGATTGTCGTTCTCTTAATCTGCATAAAAGGAGAGAAAGGCAATGATGCAGGACGTTATTAAAGAGGTCGTTCAGGGAATGCTTCCGTTCTTGAACAATGCTCAGTTGGAGAAATTGCAAGATGTTTTGAGAAAAACGTTGAGCTTCAAGGAGGCAACAGATAAACAATGTGAGGAAAAGGAGCAGGATTTTGTTCGGCTGTTTATTGCTGCAAAGCGTATAGAAGGTTGCTCTGAAAAGTCTTTGCACTATTATGAGGCGACTATCCAGACCATGATCAAGAGCATTGGAAAGGAAGTCTGCCGAGTTGAAACCGAGGACATACGGACCTATCTTACTAATTATCAGACAAAAAAACGTTCCAGCAAGGTTACAATTGACAATATCCGAAGGATTCTCTCTAGTTTCTTTTCTTGGCTTGAAGATGAGGACTATATTCTTAAAAGTCCTGTGCGTAGAATTCATAAGGTTAGATCGACAGCGACCATAAAGGAAACTTATTCCGACGAGGCATTGGAGCTTATGAGAGATCACTGTATAGAAATGCGGGATTTAGCAATGATTGATTTATTTGCCTCTACAGGGATGAGAGTAGGTGAAATGGTGCGGATTGACCGGAATGATATTGATTTCAACGAACGAGAATGTGTTGTTTTGGGTAAAGGCGATAAACAACGGGTTGTTTACTTTGATGCAAGAACGAAAATCCATTTGCAGAGTTATCTTGCGTCAAGAAACGATGAAAACCCGGCCCTTTTTGTTTCCTTTATTGCCCCACACAAACGTCTTCAGATTGGTGGCGTGGAAAGGAGACTACGAGATTTCGGAAGACAAGTAGGTATCACGAAAGTCCATCCTCATAAGTTCCGAAGAACGCTTGCAACGATGGCTATTGATAAGGGAATGCCTATAGAGCAACTTCAAAGGCTGTTGGGACATGAGCGCATAGACACGACATTGCAATATGCAATGGTGAAGCAAAGCAACGTTAAGCTGGCGCATAGAAAATATCTAGGATAGAGGTGCTTGCATGAAAAATATGTATAGACCAATCGGCGATTTTATAAGAATTGTCGATATTAGAAACAAAGAGATGAGAATCTCACGGTTGATGGGTTTGAGCATTGACAAATGCTACATCCCTTCCGTGGCAAATGTTATTGGAACGGACTTGTCAAACTATAAAATCATATCAAGACGACAATTTGCTTGTAGCCTTATGCAGGTGAGTAGAGATGAGAAAATCCCTATTGCATGTATGACAGAATGTGATGAGGCGATCATGTCACCTGCATATACGATTTTTGAAGTCATAGATTGTAATATTGTTCTTCCGGAATATCTCAATTTGTGGTTCGCAAGAACTGAGTTTGATAGAGAAGCTAGTTTTCTTGCTGTTGGAGGAATACGAGGCAACTTATCATGGGAAGATTTTTGCCAAATGAAGTTTCCATTGATTCCAATATGTGAGCAAAAAGCAATTGTAGATGCATATAAATCGATTGTTAATCGGATTTCTTTGTTACGGATGATAAATGATAATTTAGAAGCTCTCCTTACTTCACGATTTAATCAGTTACAAACTGAAGCAGCTTCCAGAGAAAGAACACACTTAGAAAACCTGATTAACTTTGGAAATGGGAAATCACGTCCTTCCTCTTTTGGAAGTATTCCGGTCTATGGCGGCAACGGCATTCTGGCATATACAGATTGCGCAAATGCGGAAAATGTTGTTCTCATAGGGCGTGTAGGAGCCTATTGTGGGAGTGTCTATATTGAAGAACAATCATGTTGGGTGAGTGATAATGCGATTGTTGCGAAATCCAAAATTACGAAAGATGAATACTTTGACTATTTTCTCCTTAAATCGCTAAACCTTTATAATCGCCATGTTGGTACAGGACAGCAGCTACTAACGCAAAGTATCCTGAACTCTCTTGAATGCCCAACGTTTTATCCCAATGAAATCCAATTATTCAACCAAGAGTCGAAGCCTTTGTTTATGTACATTAACGCCAATAGAAGGGAAATGGATGCGCTCCTTGATTTATCTTCAGTTTTACTAGCTCATCTTCCCAACTAGGCCGCTAAATTATCATTTATCTGCCCAAGCAAACGCATTCTTTTGCTAATGACTTGATACCCTTGCACAATCTTCCGTTGTTCTTCAATAGATGGAATTGGCAATTCTACTCCACACAAACAATCCCAATCAAAAACCTCTCGAGCGCTGCCATTCGACATAAACCGTGCATAGCGGTCAAATTCTGGTCGCATGAACCATAGCATCAAAAACTCAGGGAGCAATAGTTCATCGTCGCTTATTTCGAAGACAGTACAAATGCTACTAACAATGATTTTCTGTCCCGTGGTATTCAGTGATATGGCTATTTTCTCACCACGGCGGGATGTGTCAGGAATATACGCGAATTGTCTCGGAGCAACAACTTTGTATCCGTCAAAGGTTACACCTACCAAATTAGCATGCGATACTATAAATTCCTTGGTAACGGATATTCCGTAAAGATTATCTTCGCCAAGCAATCCGTTCCCATTTCTCTCGTCAATTGGACGAATGAACTCACCTAATTTCTTATAGTTTGATTTCATAGCCCAGTCCTTTCATCACTTCAAGCAAGTCTTGTCTCGATTGCTGTTCTTGCACAAGTAATTCCTTTAGCTCGTCTTGAAGTTGGGACATTTTTTCTTCATATCCGACGGACTCGTCGCGATTAACAAATTCTATGTAACGGCTAGGGACAAGGCTATAGTCTTTTCCCACTATTTCTGACTTCTTAGCAGCATAACAGAATTCTGGAATATTCTCATATGGCGTTTCATAACCCTCAATGCGCCACGATTTAAATCGGTCAACTATGATTGCACGATCTTCCTCTGTGAATTCTATATATTTCTTCTCATATGGATGCCCCATCTGCCGCAAATCCATAAACAAAACTTCATCCGAACGGTCACGAAAAACCACGTCATTGCTAGGGCGCTTTTCAACACGAGCCTTTTTGTTTTTATTGAGTATCCACGCCGTAACGGAAATGTCAGTGGTATAAAACATGTTGCGTGGGAGGATAACAATGGCTTCAACACGGTCATTCTCGATTAAACGCTTACGAATTTCGTACTCGTCATTGCCTTCTGTTCCGGCAGACAGCGCTCCATTGGCTAACAATACTACTCCGACACCGTTTTGCCCGAGTTTTGACAGCGTGTTTAGTAACCAACCATAATTGGCATTACTAGTAGGAGGTGTTGGATATCCATTCCATCGCGGGTCATCATTCAATTGGTTCGCTTCTCTCCAGTCTTTCTGGTTAAACGGAGGGTTTTCCAACGAAAAATCTGCTTTCAGGTCTTTGTGCTGATCGTTCAGGAACGTATTGGCAGCCTCTGCGCCAAGATTTGCAGTAATCCCACGGATTGCAAGGTTCATCTTGGCCAGACGCCGGGTCGTATCCGTCAGTTCCTGGCCGTATATCGATACATTCAGGCGGTTTCCCTTATGCTCATCCACAAAACGCATGGACTGAACAAACATACCGCCGGAACCGCACGCCCCATCATATACTATACCGGAATACGGCTCAATTAGTTCGCAAAGTAATGCAACTACAGTGCGCGGCGTATAGAATTCTCCCTTACCTTTTCCTTCCTTCAATGCAAACTGACGAAGGCAGTACTCATACACCTTACCAAACACATCCTTGTCGCCGCCCACCTGAAGTTCCAACCCATTGATAAGATCAAGAAGAGCGGAAAGTCCGCTGGGATCCATATGCAAACGGGAGTAGTAATTATCCGGCAAGGCACCTGCAAGAGAAGGGTTCTTCATCTCTATTTCATGCAACGCGGTATCAATCTTAATTGCGATATCGGGCTGTTTCGCATTTTTCATGATAAACTCCCAACGAGCACACTCCGGCACATAGAAAACATTGTCCTTCGTATAAAAGGGCATCATCTCTAGAAACGCCTGCTGCCCGTTGGCAATCATTTTCTCACGATGTTCAGTAAATCGATCGTTCGCATATTTAAGGAATATCATTGAAAGCACAACATGCTTGTATTCCGAAGGTTCAACTTTCCCCCGTAGTTTATTAGCGGCATCCCACAGTGTTTGTTCGATTGGTCGCTGATCTTTTACATCCTTTTTCATTTGTATATACCTTTCATTCCATTTCTTTTAGTTTTCATTAAACCATGCTTTCACCAAGAACTTTACTACTTCTTCTGTCCGATATACCGTACTTTTCTGGCATCTTCCGGTTTTTTTGCATTTTTCGGGATTAACCACATGGCTCCCTTCTGGAGTGCTCCGGGAATTCTGCCCGTGGAGCAGAGAACAGTAACGCGACGGCGGCTGATGTTCCATTTCTCAGCAGCCTCGGATGTTGTCAAATAATCCATGAAATACCTCCTCACAATACCCTCTTCGCACCCACCTCTAGGCATGAGTCGCGTACAACAAATTCATATTACTATTTTATACGATTTGAGGAACAATAGCAACCTCATTTTCGGCATAAAGCCTGTCATTTTCATCATATTTGCAACCAGCCGAGTACTTCCTCAAAATCTTGTCGACTTGGCGACGGATTATATTGCATTTCGATAACACTGTTGGTATGTTACGTCAGCATACAAAAAAGCACCTGTCAGACCATTGTCCGACAGATGCCAATACTACTCGCCCACCTCTTTTTTGTTTTGTGAATCATTGATTCTCACTGCGTCCTTACTTATCCACATCGCGGGACGAACACCGAAGGTATCCTTATTCAGGACCGATGCGTCGCCAATCGTTCCGTCACACAATACAACGCACCCGACCGAATTGTTGTCACTCTCCTTCATGGTGCGCAACCACCAGTTCGCATTTTTCCCGTATTGATCTGACAGACAAACACGATGTGTTGCGTGCTCAGTTGCCTCCGAAGTGCGATCCTTTGCCGTAGGAAAATATCGATTCGCTTCATCGATGCTCAGCACAAAGATGCGGTCCTCAGTGTCATACCCCTCATCCGTTCCCTTATCCAAAAGCGACGGGGTCTTCACGACCGTCGTCTTTATATGTTTCTTTTCGCCCTCGTTAAATACCTGATCATAAAATTTTTCGTTCAACCACTTTCGGAGAGTGCAGTTCTCCCACGTCACCAGTTTAACTTTTTTGCTGAACGGGCATCCCTCAAGGACATTCTTCGAAATCAGGAGCATGCTATCCTTTGTTTCATACAAAACATTCCATACGATACCTTCACCTGCATATGTTCCGAACATAGTTTCTTTATTGTCGGATACATGGATAGTCCCCTCTTTTTTATCAATAACACTCTTCAGTCTTGTATGCATTGAATGAAAAGCAGAATAGTCGTCTTTTATGTCATTTATAATCTCGGAAAAATAGTATTCTTTAAATCTCTGATCAACTGAAAGTTTTTCGAGCTCCGAATATGTTTCATCAACGATTGAGCATACATTCAGAATTCTATAGCCTGCTATTTTATTTGGAAGTGCTTTTTCTTGCACTGCAACTATTTTATCTATTGCCTTATCAAAGAGAAGCAACTGCGAGATCGCCTTGTCAAGGTAATATCCTGTTTCAATATAATAAAACCGAATCACTGAAGGTTCTTGGGCTTCTTCGTACGATTCCGCTGAATAATCGGGTGCATAGCGAACCTTACTAAATTGATAATCTCCTTTAATCAATCCAGACAGTCGAAGATTATATGTTTCTTGTATAGCAACCTTTTTTCCTTTTCCTATGGTTTTCCTTCTATTTACCGCCACATTAATCAATCCACACAGACGATCTTTCATCGCATCCGCGTTAATCACATTATAACAGATTTCATTATCGAACAAATCAATCAGCTCAGGAATTGGCGGAACTATTTTTCGGTTTTTTTCCACCTCTGCTAATCTATGTCGATAACATAGAAAAATGACCGTAGGGACAACAAACAGCAGTATCGTAACACCACACCAATATGGAAAAACATCCAAATCGGAAGCACTATCATCATACCAGATTTTCTCAACTACTAAAGAAAGAATAGCAATAAAAACCTCGGAAAAGATTGAGAGGCTTACCGGATTGCGAACAATACTACGTCGTAGGTACTGAACATCTTTTCTTGTCTGAATTGTAAACCAATCATTAATAGAATACTTATCCATATTACTTTATCTCATCTAAAACATCAGAAATGTGGGCTAATGCCCTCAAGTTCTTCGGTGAGTCTGCCCGAGTTCTCAACTTTTCATTTAGACCAATTATCCACGGCCAACTGATTATTTCCTTGTTGTTATTGGAGCAGCCTTCTAATTGGATCTTTTTCCACGCTACATCCAATAAGAGCTGAATATCCTGAGGTGCTTTAATCTCATGGATTAATCTTCGTAAAGCATAAAAGAATACAGCAACTTTTTGACGATGGAGATTCCACACACGTACATCTACACCATTTACTCGTCTATAGCCTGACGGGTTAACACATTTTCTCATTGCAGATTTAAAACCCTTTTTCTTTGTTCTTTTCTGTATATAGCTCAATCCTCGCGAAAATCTAGAACACTTAAACACTCTACCTCTTTTATTGCAATTCTCACAGGAGAGCTCACAATTGTCTTGCAGATCCTTCACCTTGCCATCAATAAACTTCAGATTTTTACTCCCGATGTATTCTATAACTTTTCTTAACGCAATATTCTCTCCCTGCCCTGTATAGGAAGGCGTTGTCACTTCAACATACCCAATAGCCATTTTTGTTCTCCTGTAGTATTATTCTATAGCAGGTCAATTAAGCCTATTTGGTATTATATCATAATCGAAAGCAATACTCAAGCAAATAGAGATATGACCAATAGCGGATCAATAGAAATAGTAATCATAAAAACCTCTGCTGGTCTTCCCAACAGCGGTCCCTACTAATTGGCATCTATCCATTCATCCATTGCTCGAGTTTTGCGCCGGAATACCGCTCTCCACTCCGGCATGTGTTAAGCTTCTCACAGAGGTTCAGCAACAATCTCCATTCCTGCTCACTATAATCGCTCAAGTACATGCTGATGCCAAACGTCTCCGGATTCTCCACGGCGTCCCGAACTACTGCCTCGAAGATCCTTGCCTGCTTTTCTTTTCCGTCAACCTCATAGTGATACGCGATATCCGTTCCCATGAACATCCGCACCATGGACCGAAGATCTCCCTGGCACAATTCTCCATTCGGCAGTATCGCCCGCCACATATAACTGTCGAAATCGTAATAGATATCCGGATGGTACTTAATCCCGGTCGGGAACAGAGATTCATACAACAACCCGTTGTCACGGAATTCCATATATTTGCGGACCATCAGTATGTCTTTGCTAAGCTTAATCGGATCCTTCTTCCTATCAAACCGTAAGGTTACAACTTTTCCCTTTTCCATAAACCTCAACCCCTTTTAAAACTCCTCTGCAGAAGGTATGGTTATCATAATGGAAAGTGCCCTAGAAATCCATTGACAAAATAACTGAGAAACGGCAGGCCGTTTTTACAGATTCGCGAATGGGTTCACCACATTCATCCGTATTTCTCCGTCATTATGTTGAAAACTTCATGCCCATTTTGTACAGTTTGACGAGCGGATTAATCATACTTTTATTCCCCTGGAACCTTTTGCCTTGTTTTCTACGTTGTCTTAGTATGTTGCAGCGACATATAAACTTTTAAGCGTATATTCCGGAAAAACAGCATAACCTTTCCGACGGAACGGCATGCCGTTCTGCTCCGAGCGGCATGCTGCCGCAGGTTAGCAATCAGTTGCTATGCCGTTGAACCGGAAACACGTGCCATTACATCGGAACTGTCATGCCGCCGAAATTGGAAAATGCATTCCGTTCAAGCGGAATTTACACTTTTAAGAGGTTTATTTCCCTTTCTGCTGTGCCTGCACCCAAAGCGCCGTATTCCCTGAGGTTTCATCCTCTTTCTTCGATTCATCTCCTTGTGATGCTGGCCTCCTGCTCAGTTTCTTCATCAGTTCCGGCACATCCATATATTTGACCTCCCGGATCGCTCGTTCAGGCATGCTGTACTTCTCTTCCAGCATGATGCCCCATTCCGTAAACAACGGCATATGAGTCTTGGTGGATCGGCAGAAGGTTTTCAGAAGGACAAACTCTCCCTTTGGCATTTCCCGGAGTTCGTTCGGTGCCATCAGCGGGACTTCCATCATCTGCTGTGTACTGCTCTGTTCGCCGGTCTTTCCGTCTGTGGTAACCGATCCAGTCTGGGCGGTCCGGCTTCCGAGCTGCTTTGAGATGAACTCCGCATCCTGTGACAGTGGGCCAAATGCACCGGCAATGGTATCGTGACAGCTGTTGAACATGGTTTCTGCCGTCTCCTCCCCGTAGCGTTCCTTCAGCTGCGAGGTTCCCTGTAAAATTCCGACGATGGACATATTTCTGCTTCGGCTTGCCGTAAAGATGGCGTCCAGCCCCTCAATCTTCGGGATGGTACCTAGCTCATCATAGAAACACAGCACCTTTTTCGGAAGGCTGCCGCCTAACCGGTCAGCCATGGCAGTCAGTTCCGCATTGATCTGCTGGATGACCAGGGAAACGATAAAGTACTTGGTGGTATCCTCTTCCGGGAGGACGATATACACAGCTGTCGGGTGTTCAATGAAATCTTCCACCTGGAACTTGGTGTCAAAACAGATCATCTGCTCCAGTTCACTGTCGATAAGCTCATTCAGGCGGCTGTGCGCAGTTGAAACAACACTGGCTGTTGTCTGCTCCGCGGAATTGACCGCCGATCCTGCCAGCATGGCAGCCTTATGATACGGCGGTAATGCCGACAGCATCTTGGAATAGAGGTTCGGCTTTCCCTTTTCCTCCTTCACGGTGACGGCATCGATCATCTTATGGGCGGAACTGATATGCCTGGTTCCTTCATCGCCATATTCCGACAGAATCATGATGGCACTGGTAAGAAGGGATTCGGATGCCTCATAAAAGAAAGAATTAGCGCCCATGTTAGCCATATCCACACCACCCGTGATGATGGATTTGGCGACCATGCGCGCCTGTTTCTCAGCTCTTGCCTTATCGTCCACACTCCCGGTGCGCTTATAGCTGTCCATGTATTTGTTGACAAGGCTTATGAGGTTGTAGGAGTCGCTCTGCATCGGTTTTCGGAAGTCATAGACAACGGTCTTGTACCCGTAATACTTCTCACCGATGGTAGCCATGTTCCGGTAGAGATCGCCCTTGGTGTCCAGAGTGACAAATGACACCCCGCAGGCCATGGCATACTCGATGTTCGGATAAAGGAAGTATGCGGTTTTACCTCCGCCGGGTGATGCAATCATCATGGCATGGGAATCACCGGCATCAATCCATGCAGTGATATGCTTCCCATGAAGACCATGGCGGAAGGTTCCGAGGACGAAGCCCGGATTTGACGGACGGGTCTCCGGCTCAGATCGCCACTTCTGCGGTTCATACTGAACCATCGTGTAATATGACCGGATTTCCCGACGGGTCGCCCATCGGGCGGATCCGTGCTGGCCGTGCCCGACGGTACGAGCCTTAATGCGGTCAAGTGATTTGCCTCCAAGAAGTTTTGTGGCAATGAAAAGCGCCAGCAGCAAGCTGGCGCACGAAAGTACGATAATATTCATTTTGCTATTCCTTAAGTTTTTACGCTGCCTCATCAAATATTCTTTTTTGAGTTTCAAGGCATCTTTGAAATTTCTCTATCACAGTATCAAACTGGTTTTCTGGCACATGTAACTCTTCGTCCAAAATTGGCATGCTGTTTTCCTTGGCAAATTTAAAAGTGTATTCACAGACATGGTTTACTAATTCTCCGAGTTCTTCACCGGAAAGTTTAACACATATCTTCTTATAGTTTTTATGGCGTTTCAGAGCATCAAGCGCATCCAATAAATTCTGTATGCAAGTAACATCTAGGTTTCCATTTCTAACGCAATCAAGGTACTGTCTTAATGAAAGACGAAATGTGCGAACCACCTTAGGTTCTCTATTCTTCACATATATAAATACACCCACGCCTACCACAGTAACCAATGAACCGACTGATAGTTTTTTATGTTCCTGGACCAACTTAGCTACACTTTTCAATAAGCCGTTTGACGTATTATTGTCACTTGTTGTAACCGGATCAAGGAACTTCACGATTTGTCCCTTGTCCGAGCCTTTCGCATGTCGAATTACTCCTCCGATTCGCTTTAATTGGCCTGTGGATAATCCAACCGCAATATCATCAGGAATAAAAAAAGTGTCTTGTACTACTGGCATCGGTGACCTCCTTTTTTGCACATCCAAGAGAAACACTCTTTGAATAAAATCTTCATGGACAGCGTTACGGTTCGAGTCTGGTCAACTCTTTCACAATCAAATCCGTCAGAGTAACTTGTCCTTGACTGTTAAGCTTGTATGATGTTCTAATCACCATAGTGCCAACAATCGCATATGAACCGGAATACAGAAGCGTTCCATCAAACTGTGAAAGATACTCGCACCGATTCAAAGCATATGCCTTGTTCTCGTACACCTCTATAGCTCCTCCGCAGTCTGTTCCCTTCGCAATGATATCATCTCCGGGAATAGAGTGTTGGTCGATATTTGAGTCGGAGAAATAAATGCAACTCGTATATCCTCCCTCTTTTCCCAGCATCTGATTAGGATCATTGTTTACTGAGACCGCTTGGCAACCGGTTATTTCTTGAATACCCTTAATACGATCCATGACCCACTGCGAATCCGGATTGGTTATTTGTATTACAACAGAATAATCTATAACAAGATTGTCCGTCTCTTTCAGTACCTTGTCGAACTCGGATTGGGCAAACATAGCCCCTTTCTTCATTTCCTCGGTAGGTTCTGTGATTTGCCCTTTTCTTTCAACCTTGACTAAAAGATCCTTGACATAATCCACAGCGCTCACTTCAGTAAGTTTTTCATATTCATCTGCGACAGCATTGTATTCATCGACAAGACAATTATAGATATTCACGCAAAGCAGGCCATAGTTATCCTCTGCGGTGGCCGTATTCGCGACCATCTCCCCCCTACGTTTTTCCAACTCGCCTTTATTCTGATAAACTAAAGGATCGAACTGTTCATCCAACCGTTCATATTGAGGGTATGCATCTGGTAATTTAAGGAAATCATACGTCCCCATAATTCCTATGAGGTTATTGAAGTTCTGTGTCTTTTCGAGATACTCATCCAACACATTGTTATAATCTACTAAAAACTCTATAAACTGTTTTATCTCTTCATCAGTGTACGTCTTCTGATGCGGTGTTAGTGTTGTAGATGTTGTAACTTCGGGAATCAAATTCTGAACATTTTTCTCACTATGCTTATCTTCATTACTGTGCTTGGTTAAGAGCGTAATTCCAATCCCCGCTGCGATCACGATTATTACGCCAAAAAAGAGCTTTTTTCTCGATTTTTTAGGCGGTTTATTTTCCAAGTTCATCTCTGAGCTCATTGATTACCTCTCTGCAAGTCTTCTTGCTGAATAGACTCATTCGCATATAAGCTGCAACAAAAACACCCTCATTCTCAACCATTATAGCAATCAAGACCGAATCCATCTTAAACAATCCCCCCTTAACAATGCCAAGATACATGGCCTCATCTGTTTTATCGATTGCTACTTTTCCGATTCGATAAAGCGCATCTCTAACTGTTAGTGGAGTAATCCCAGGGAGCCTAAATGAATCGTTTACAATACGACTTTCGTTACAGATTGTTGAGTTTTTCAGGAACTGATTTACTTTCGCGTAATCCTTCATGTCTCGTCACCTCAATGTATAAACACTAAGCCATCCATGGTTTCCAGTAATGCCGCTCGCATCTCTTCTTCGGAAGGCATCTCTATTTTCTCTCGCTTAGCTGCAGCAGCTTCAAATATCGGTTCCATCTTGTTCCGGATGAAATCATGCCGGCTATTGCTTTGATACATGTCTTTAAGAAGATCTTCATCCAGCATTTTTCCTACAGTTTCAGCAATTTGACCCGCCTCATCTTCGTTAACCAGATAGTCATCACAAAGCGCAACAAACTCGTCTTGTACGATTTCATACATCTTATCAGCATCGTCTGGAGCTAAATAATCTGACAGCCAATCACCCGCATAATGCCCGGCTAAGCCAAAAGCTGCTCCCCCTACGATACCTCCGATAATATTACCAGGGCCAGGTAAAAACGATCCTGCCATTCCGCCCAACCATGCGCCAACACTGCCTGCGGCAATCGTAGCAGCTGCGACAGACAAATTCTTAACGAATTGGGTTTTGGAAATTCTTCCTCGGAAGACATCTACGATATCTGGAATAGTCGTAACAATCAGAATAGCCGCTTGGAATACTGCATTAAACTTCAATGAGTCTGCAAGTCGAGTTGTCGTGGTTTCCGCTACCGTTGCTCCATCTGCTACAATGGCAGTCCTGCCAAACGCACTCAAAAACCTCTCGGCAAACTGCGGTCCCAATCTTTTAGTTATCATTTCAGCTGTTGGCCTAAAGAGGTTTTTACCTATTCCAGTTTTCGTAAACTGAGAGGCTAAAACATATGCTCCAAATATCGTTCCGCCGGCCAAAAGACCACTTTTCGCTGACTCCTTCAATGCAAGCAACCGTTCTTCCCCATCAATTCGAAGCAAAACATAGTTAAGTACAGCGTCTAATCCAAATGTGTACAATGCAAATACAGCGCCATTTGCAATGTCGCAAGTGAGTGATTCAACGGTTCCTGCTTTAGCAAGGTTTTCCGCTTGCTTGAAAGTCATGTTTCCCCTGTGGACAATGTTCTCTGCCTCATTCGGATCTGTTACTCCAGATACCTTACCCTCTTGTATCTTTCTGCGCATACCCGCAACCACTTCATCATACTGGTCTTTGGGAACTTCCAGCTTCATGGGGGTGCCGTCGCTCTTAAGGTATTTATACATACCATCAGGGCCAAAAGACGCCTTTAAGCTATTCTCAGCAGAATTGTAGTATTTTGTTTGAATCAGAACCGTCTCACCATTTCTTCCGAGTATAATTCGATCAGCACCATTTTTCTGATTGCTATCACCAATTACTCGAGCATTTGTTCCCTTAATCCGGTCAATAAGATTATTGCCATATTCGGCAGCAAACCCTTTTCCTCGTGAATATGAAAACTTACGCTGCGCTATAAGCTCATCTACTCCGCGCAAATTGGAAACAATCACCGCAGAGATATCCGACGTCTCATGCCCTTCCTCCGAAGGAGTCGGAACAGGTTCTCCATCCGCCATTGCGGAATGTGAAACAAGCGTAAAAAGAATCGTTACACACAAAAGAATTGACAAAAAACGCTTCAAGGAATCACCCCCTCGAATTCTTTTCTTCATTTTATCATCAATATCCATGATTTTCCATTACGTCGCCAGTACGAATCTGTTCATTTCATTCAATTTGACGGATTATCATTCATTTTTACAATAATATCTTCGCATTTTTTCACCGCCGGGTAGCACAACATTCAAATAACTATTATCACTTCCCTTCTCAAATTGCTCGTCTTACAACAAGTTTATTTGGGGTTCTTGGCATCATCCCCAAAGAACAAATTCAAATTAGTATGCCGTTGTAAAGAACAACAGTTTTGCTGAATGTATGTCCACGAATCAGCATAGTTCCCATTCGCCGCAATTCCAGGTGCAAACACGGTCTTTTCCAGTCTATCAGGATGAGCATCACACATCATCTGAAAGCGGAATGAAAAGGAGTCTTTGTCTCGAGGCGGAAGCATGCGAGAACCAAACAAAAGATGGTCCATGTTACACGAGGCAAAATAGATGCTATATGGGATATTGCCTACCTGAGAAACTTCAATCAGCTTTCTTAAGACAGATGCCTTTTTCTTGTTTCTGCCACGTGCACCATCTACATTGGCTGTGATTATGTTTTCATCTGTATACCTAAAGTAACTGTCTTCTCCGCGGACGATGTTTTCTGACGGAATGAAGGCCCCGTCCATATCAACAATCTGAACGACCTCTTGGATATCCTGAACCTTGATATTGTTAAAAGGGATGCCATTTTTCCGAAAATCCATCACGGCATCATTTAATTTTTGAAGAATGTTTTTCTCCGTAACAGACTTATCCGCAGTTAAATCACCCGATTTAGTCCAGAAATACGGCTCATACTTCTCTTTATAGTCAGCGAAATACTTTGTGTGGAGGATTGCTTCAATCTCTCGCTTATCGTTCTTTCCTTCAACGATAAAAAGGATAAACTTCTTGGTCATCACAGATCACCTCCGACATCATCATGACCGGCCTTATAAAAAGCAAGTGCGATTTCGTATTTGTCTGTTGACTCATAGACCGAATCTTTCCGTGTTCCAAGTACGATACTTCTGAAGTAGGTATCTCGAAGATTACTGTTTCCACGACTTGCTATTTTGGTAAAACGCTTTTCTGGATCTGTCGTAGTGAAGCACAAGTATTTGGATGGCATAACTTCAAGCGGACGTAGATTATGCGAAGTAAAAATCAATTGTCCTTTTACCGACTCGACCATTACTGAGAACAATTCTCCCAACAAGTACTCAAAGATGCCTGAATCAATCTCATCAATAGCGACTGTAAAAGACGCATCATTATAAGCAGCTATAAGTAGGCTCAGAATGGAGACTATCCGCCGAATGCCATCTGATTCGAATTTCAAAGGAATGATTGTATTGCCTCGACAAGAAGAAATATCAAAGTAGTGTTCTTCTTCATTATCCGCAGACAGAGTTTTTCCTAAATCTGTAAAGACAAGTTTAACACCCGGAACTATTTTTTCCAAGACTCCACTTACCCGCCTCAGAGAACGTTCAACATACGGGAAAGTCTTTTCCGAGACATGCGTCGGTCCGTCCATCTGAAGAGAAATGCGATAATTATACACCCCACCATTAGGCACCTGCCCCCACAATAGGAGGGGAAGCTGCGTGTTGATGTTTGTTAATCCCGTAGTTACAGTATCAATCACATGAAGATAGGCTGTTCCGAATAATCTTAGATTCTTCACAAGATAAATCGGAATAGCTGAAACGGTTAAAAAGAACGCAAAAGACATAACGTCATCACTTGTTTCTACTAACTCACCAAAACGGTCCGCAAATTCTTCTCTAGTCTCGGATGAATCCATGGCAGACAAGAATTTTGATACCGATTTGTTAATTTCCTCTTCTTGTAGGATCCCGTCATACGTTTTCTCTAATAAAGAAATCGTTTTCAACGAAAAGATAAACGATTGCGATTTTGCTTTGGACACAGCTAGCAACTCGTAATACTGACGCGCTATTTCTTCATCAAATCCAGAATAGATCTCTTCTTTTTGTTTGCTTCCAAATACACTTCTCATTTTTTTTCCGGAAACAACTGATGAAGTATCAATAAAAGTTTGCTTCGGAACGATTGTCTTCCCCTGCCCGACGAATCGGTATTTCAATGCTTCGTTCTCTATAGTCAATATCTTCTTCTCGACAGGAGCAAAATCCGTCGAGGGTGAATCAATTTCCTCATTACGATAAGCTATGTCAAAGGAATAGAAAACGTTGTAACACGCATTATCTTCATCGTTTAATACGCTTTCACCATTATTGTTTATTACTTTGCTATACATAGAAAAGGAAAAAGTCAAGGAACACCGGTCGCACCCATAACGTATACAACTCATGTATTTCTCACTTAGTGGTTTCCCGGAAAGTACATCTTTCAAAATGCCTAACGCCATAATTACAGAACTCTTCCCTGATCCATTCTGTCCATACAAACCAACAACAGATGGATTTCCAGCCAAAAAATCCTCGCTGGAAGAATTAGGGAATTCCACCTCTCCATGTTCAATATTCCGAAAGTCATTGAACTCTATTTTGTTGATTCGAGCGTAGAACAGTGTTTTTCTAATATCCATAGCAACACCTCCGATTCCATTCATGGATTATCTTTAGCATATACATATTCTGTAGCCTTGTCAATACCTATTTTGTGTTTTTGATACATTTTGTATCATTTTTTATATCTATCGTAGCTATTTGCCAATGGTTTCTTTCGTGGATTCTATTGACTTATCTTGTTCCATTCCATAATCATGGATTCTTTTTCTCGTCGTCCACTATGCAAATCCGTGCAATTCGCACCGAATGAAACCCGGATAATCGTACTGTAAACAGAAAATAATTTCTTACAAATACTTATAGTTATATGACCAGCATGATATACCTAAAAGCTTTGTCTCTATGAACTCTACTTCACCAATCGGTTTTACGCTGTCTCTAGTTCTTCTGGCTCAGCCTTCTCAGAAGTATTGTCCTTCTCAGTTGTTACGACAAAGCCGATGGTTCCCTTCTTCCTGTCAATTTGACCCTCGAGACGCTTAATCTTGCGGTCGGCAAGCTCTTCGAGTTCCTTGTAATTGTCCTGTATGGTCATGATTTCGCGCTTCCCACAAACGAACAGAATGGTTATCACGATTGAGTACAGGATTGGCATGATGCAACAGACAGCAAGTACAACTATCAAGATGAAGCTATTAAGAGAAATATACATAGGCGCACCTCCTATTTGTGAGAAACCTCTTTGCGCTCTTGATGCTATCAGCATCATACTCTCATTTATTGATTAGTTAGTGTGCTGACAGCATACTCTTTTCGAGGCAAAAACTTCCTTCCTGTTATTGGAATTGCGAATTTTGCGAAATTCTTTCTGCTAATGTGCATATTATTCGCCCACATGTAATACTGTCGGTTTCTATTGTATTCCCAACTCCCTCTTCCTCTCCGCTTGCCGCACATATGCCTTCTTGTCCATTACCTGACCCTGATCTCCAATCGGCCGTTTGTCCTCAAACACCTTACTGACTCGATAGAGAAAACTCTCTATGCTACGGAAGGATGGCCATTCAGCTTCATTTTCCACCTGGTGAACGGCTTCTTCAGTTCCATGCTCTCGTTGGATACGTTCCAACGTCCGCTCCAACTCGTTCAGCTCATTGGCTTCTTTTTTTACGCTTGATTCATGGCTCCTCGTTTCATTCGTTGGCTTCAGAACATTCGTGTCACCCATCTCTTTCGCCGCCATCAGCACCGCATTCTTGATATCCCGGAACGTCTCATTTTCCGAAAGCGGTTCCTTCGGCGGAAAGTTGTTCGTATACGTCTGGATGATGGCACGCTTTTGTTTGTACCAAAGGTCATAGAGTTCCGCGACCTTCGTGTTCTTCTCAAGCCGGGTTACGGCCTCATCCACAAGGTTCTTCACGTCTCTCGGCATATAGCCGTACTTGAGTTTACCCCTTATTGGAAGCCGATGCTTGATTTCTGTAAGAACAGGAATCAGGTTCTGCATCTCTGTGGCTACCTTCGGAAGCTCGTGGAGTTTCTTGAGGTACTCCTTTGCCATTTGTCGGAGATCGTTGCGGAGCTGTGTCTGCTGCTCGTACACCTGCTGCAGGTCCATACGGAAGATTTCATGGGCAAATGCCCTTTTGATATCATCGATACCGAATTTCGTAAGATACCCTTCCTCGCCAACACTGTAAGCCACCATATGGATATGCGGATGGTGTCCCTCATTGTGAAATGCGGCATACCACCGGAAATCCTTCTCGGGTATCCGCATCGCCTTCGCAATCAGACCGGATTTGGCGCGACAAATGGTACGCCAGCTCTCCGCATTGTTATACGAGAGCCGTTCCGCGTCCTGCCGGTGCAGGGAGAATACCATCGTCCACACATTTCCCGGATGCTCCGAAACTGTCTTCGCGACCTCTCCCAGATCAATCTCTTCATCATGCTGAGAAAAAAGGCCGTGGTCTCCGACCTTCTCAACGCGGGGACGCTCGGCAATGTACCGAAGGTAAATGTCCGGATTCCCGCTCTGCATCTGATGCTCCGCTCCCCAGCGGATGAGTTCGGAAGCATTTCCCTGGTTCGGATTCTGCTTATAATCCTCCCATTCATGGGTGTCGGTTATCTCCGGGATGTCATCGAGAAGCTTCTGGATCAGTTCATCCTGCTTCTC